>OBLO01000043.1_pt1 | contig 122711 bp, 107 predicted proteins | sample 1519401 | NCBI WGS metagenome assembly OBLO01 (sample SAMEA2602897, study PRJEB22501) | metagenome | reverse complement strand
ACCTATACGGAAATTTTTTCTTACCCACCTCTTGACTTTTTATAGTTAGTCTTTCATGCTGTTTTCGCTTCTAGCATAACACTTGGAGTACGGTCGAAGTCAAGAAAAAGCTGCTGCCAAGAAGATATTTTTCACTTGCATTCACTCCCAAGAGTGACTATAATGAATATAGTGAATAAATTTATGTAAGGAGTGAAAATAATGCTGCACGAAAGTGAACAAATAGAGTTTAAAAGCGAAGCTATCCCTAACATCTGCAAAAGTGTCATAGCCTTTGCCAACTCAAACGGCGGAAAATTATATATCGGTATCAATGACAACGGAAAAATTAATAAGCTGACCGACATCGACGATATCTATACACGCATCACCAATACTATTCGTGATGCAATTCTTCCTGACATAACCATGTTTATCCGTTATACATTAGATGAGCAGGGATTTATTATTATCGACATAGCAGAGGGCAGCGCAAAGCCTTACTACCTGAAAGCTAAAGGCTTAAAATCCTCCGGAGTTTTTATACGACAAGGAGCTTCATCTGTACCGGCATCACAGGACCAGATACGCCAATTCATCAAGCTGAGTGACGGCGACTCTTATGAAGCTATGCGCTCGCTGAACCAGGAGCTTAGCTTCACCACGGCACAAAATATATTTCAGGCCAATAAATTAGAATTTGATGAAAGCAAATACACCAATCTCGGGTTACGTAATTTAAAGGATAAGCAATTCACCAATCTGGCATTGCTTATTTCCGAGCAGTGCCAACATAGCATCAAAGCTGCTGTATTTGAAGACAACGAAAACACAAAATTTCAGGCGCACCGCGAATTCACAGGTTCTATCTTTCAGCAGCTGGAAAACGCCTTCTCCTTTCTCATGCTCTGCAACCAAAATCCCTCTAACTTTTCCGGGTTAACACGCAATGATAACTGGGACTATCCCGAAGAGGCTATCCGCGAAGCCTTGCTCAATGCAATTATTCATCGCGATTACAGCTACAGCGGCAGCATTATTATTAACGTCAACAAGCAAGCAATGGAATTTATTTCTCTCGGCGGACTTCTTCCGGGACTCTCCTTAGAAGATATACAGCTTGGGATTTCGCAGCCACGTAACGGCAAACTGGCAGAAATTTTTCATCGCTTAAAGTTTATTGAATCCTACGGCACCGGCATCAGACGAATCTTTGCTCTTTACAAAGACTCCTATGCAAAACCTAAAATTACTGTTACGCAGCACGCCTTTAAGATTACGCTGCCTAACCTTAACTATAGCAATAACCATCCGAAAATCACGCTTGCGGCAGAAACACAATCTGCATCCGCCTATTACCCCAATGCACAGCAGCAAAAGGTTTTAAGCTATGTACAGGAACACGGAAAAATAACTGATGAAGAATTGCAAACACTGCTCGACGTAAAGCGCACCCGCGCCTATCTTATTGCCAAAGAAATGCTGAATAAAAACCTGCTTACCGTTCAAGGCAGAGGATTGAAAAAATACTATCATCTTCCTTAAGAAATAAAAACAGCAGCCCTGACCTGATATGTATCCTCACGCCAAGACAGCTGCTTATTTATTTCTTACTTTAATATATCACTGTTTCCCCATCTTCCGGAATCACATAATTATCAACACCACGACGTACAAGCGCACCTCGCATTTGGCTACGTGTAATCGAAGCATGAGCAACATTATCGAAATGTGTCAGATACAGCTTTGCTTCCGGCATTGTCTGATGTACGCAATCCACATCTTCATCATTCATTATCAGCCTGCCATAATCACGCAGCTCCGCAGCGCAGGCATTAAGCATAATTACTTCCGGTTGATAATTGGCCAAAGTTTTACGCACGCCATCAAACCAAATCGTATCTCCGGCAACGTATAAAACCTTTTCCTGCTCTGCTTTAAATACTACACCACAAGCATCGGATGATGGCTTTATCGTGCCATGCAAAGCTGGCGTTTTATATAAGGTTATATCTGCAAACTTAACCCCATCATTTTTCAGGATGCGTACATCCTGAAAACCTGAAGCTTTTAAGGCCTGCGCATCATCTTCATTTTGCACAAAAATTGGCTTATCGTGCTCCAAAACATCACCAAAAGTGCCCTTCTGCATATTGATATCTATATGATCAGGGTGTATATGCGTTATAATATAAGCGTCAACTCCACTTAAAATGCTTTCTACCGTTTCCGGCAAAGCAAAAAGCGGCATTGGTATTTTCTCCTTTACCGGGTCAACAGCCATGTAAGGTTTTCCCGGAATACTATCGAAACAGCCTAAACCATATTGCTGTTCAAGCCAAGGATCTAAAAGAAAAGTTTTGCCACCATAAAAAATTTTATTCGTCGCACTGCGAATTTGCTTGATTTTCATTTTGTTCCTCCTTTAATTTTTATTCTATTATAGATGTAAATTCACTGCAGCAAAAGAAAAAACTTAGTTCTTTACCGCAACCAATAAGTTGCGGTAAAATAAGATTGAGGTGAAAAAGCAATGCAGCCAAAGCAATTACAATATTTTATCACAGCCTATGCAACAAAAAATATCCAACGAACAGCAGAAAAGCTTTTCGTGTCTCGCCAAGGAATAAGTAAAACAATTCGTGAGCTGGAACAGGAATTAGGCGCAGACTTATTCTTACGCTCATCCAAAGGCTTAGAGCCAACGGATTTTGCCGAAGCATTATTCCCCCATGCCAAAAAGTTGCTCGATGAATATAACTACATAACAGGCCTGAACACCTTGGCAAAGCAAAAGGAAAATGTTATCACCATCTACGCACTCGATAACATTGTAAAATATTTAACAGCAGAATTTTTCTTTGACTTTCGCAAATTATATCCGAATATTATTCTCAGCATTATCGAAAGCACCGATGAAGCCGCTCTCAACGCCTTGCTTGCCCGCAATGCAGATTTCGCTATTACTACAGATCCGTTGGACAACACAAATTTTACACTTACACCCATATTTTATACGCATTATTGCATAGCACTTTCTGCTGACCACCCTTTAGCTGCTAAAGAAAGACTCAGCTATCAGGATCTTCATAATCAAAAAATCATCAGTAAAGGAAGATCCTTCCGTTGTTTTCGCGACAATATGGAAAAATATATTCTTGGTAATGGTCTGAATGTAGATATTTTTGCGGAAATCACCGATATTGACGTTGCCCTGGATTTAGTAAAGGAAAGCAACGTAATCTATCTGGGCTATGACTACATTGCTGCAATGCAAAGGCATCCTGATATCAGATGGAAGATGCTCGATGCTGAAGTAAGCGGTCAGAACATGTATATTGCAAGTCTGAAAAATACTTTGCCGCGCAAGGTGTGCCGTGATTTGCAAAATTTTTTATTGGCATGGCTGCCCATACACAACAAAGACAAAATTATTTTGTAACCTAATTTCAAAAAAAGACGAGCTTGCTGCAGCTTTCCGGCACCACGTTTTTCTTCATCAGTCCTTCATCTGCTACTTGCAAAATACGTTTATTTTTACCTTGCGCCGAATCTACCATCGGCGTAAAACCTCCTAGCATAAATATTCTCCTTCACAGAAATATAGTTTATTATACTTTTTCATGCAAGAAATCCTAATTGGTCAAAAGATTTCTATCTGCAATTACAGTATTTTTATCATAAACTATAATATGACTTATTGCTTAAAAAATAAAATAGTAAAAAGCTTACAGAGGTACTGTTTTTCAATGCTGTTTTTGCTATAATATAGAGTGAAGCTATCGCATGCTGTTATTTTAAACAAGGTATCATAAGGAGGAGACCATATGAGCTTAAAAATAATTACTAAGCGTTGCAAGGGCTGTGGTATTTGTGCAGCCTTCTGCCCGAAAAAAGTTCTGGCAGTCAGCGAAGTCGGCAAAGTTGAAGCCGTCGCTGAAGAAAATTGCATCAAATGCGGACAATGCGAAATGCGTTGCCCCGACTATGCTATCTTTGTAGATAAATAAAAAGGAGTGAGGTAACCCATGTCAAGAATCCTGCTGTTACAAGGTAACCAAGCGGTTGTTGAGGGTGCGATTGCTGCCGGTGTAAAATTTTACGGCGGTTATCCAATCACCCCTTCTACCGAAATTGCTGAACAATTAGCTCTGCGTCTGCCGCAGGTTGGCGGTAAATTTATGCAGACTGAAGACGAAATCGCCGGTCTCGGCACTGTTATCGGTGCATCTATGGCCGGTAAAAAAGCTATGACCGCAACCAGCGGCCCGGGCTTCTCCCTGAAACAGGAAATGCTCGGCCTCGCCTGCAGCGCCGAAATCCCCTGCGTTATCGTTAACGTACAACGTGTAGGCCCCGCAACCGGCCAACCGACCTCCCCCGCACAGGGCGAGGTTATGCAAACCCGTTGGGGCACCCACGGCGACCACTGGCTGATTACCGTTTCTCCGTCCAGTGTTCCCGAATGCTTTGACCTGACTTTGCGTGCAGTAGCATTGAGCGAAAAATATCGTTGCCCGGTTATTCTCCTGATGGACGAGGTTATCGGCCATATGCGCGAGAAAATCGAGCTTCCCGACAATTATGATGAAATTCCGCAGGCAGAACGCAAGCGCCCGACCTGCGCACCCGAAGATTATCTGGCTTACGGCTGCGAGGAAGGCTCCAAGGTTCCTGCTATGGCAGACTTCGGCAGCGGTTACCGCTGGCACGTATCCGGTCTGGTACATGACGAAACCGGTTTCCCGAAAGGCACCGGCGAAGCAACCCGCACCTCTCAGGACCGTCTGCGCACTAAATTAGAAGATAACTTAGACGACATCGTACAAGTAGAAAACTATCGTATGGAAGATGCCGAATTTGCTGTTGTAGCCTTCGGCGGCGCTGCCCGCACTGCTTATGAAGCAGTTGACATGGCACGCAAGGAAGGCCTGAAGGTTGGCTTCGTCCGCCCGATTACCATCTGGCCGTTTGCCGAAAAGCAAATGCAGGAGCTGGCAGGCAAGGTTAAAGGCATCCTCGTACACGAGCTGAACTGCGGCCAGTACGTTCTGGAAGTTGAACGTGCGGTAGCAGGCAAGGTTCCTGTAAGCCTGTACGCTAAATACGATAACGAATCTGCTACTCCGGCCGAACTGTTAGCTGAAATCAAAAAGGCTATGGCCTAACGGATGAGAGGAGAAAAAACGATGAGTGAAATGGAAAATTTAATCAATAAATATTTCCGCCCGGGCCGTCTGCCTCACATCTGGTGCCCCGGCTGCGGCAACGGCGTTATCACCGGCGCCATTGTAAAAGCAATTGATAAGCAAGGTCTGAAAAAAGACGACGTTGCAGTAATCAGCGGCATCGGCTGCTCCAGCCGTTCCTCCGGTTATCTGGACTTCAACACCGCCAACACTCTGCACGGCCGTGCTCTGCCGATTGCTACCGGTGTAAAAATGGCTAACCCTGCACTGAATGTTATCGTTTGCAGCGGTGACGGTGACTGCACCGCTATCGGCGGCAACCACTTGATTCATGCAGCACGCCGCAATATTGATTTGACTCTGGTTGTTTTCAACAACAGCATTTACGGCATGACCGGCGGTCAATATTCTCCGATGACCCCGATTCATTCCAAAGCAACTACCGCTCCGTACTACACTGTTGAACCGAGCTTCAATCTGCTCGATCTGGCAAAAGCTGCCGGTGCAACCTATGTAGCACGCGCAACCACCTACCATGTTCCCGTACTGGTTGATGTTATCGCTAAAGGCATTGCTCACAAAGGCTTCTCTATCATCGAAGCTGTCAGCGCTTGCCCGATTTCCTTCGGCCGTCAGAACAAGATGGGCGGACCTGCTCAGATGATGGCTTGGCAGCGTGACCATGGCGTTATGAAGGCTGTTTGGGACCGCATGGATGAAGAGAAAAAGGCAGAAGCAATCGCTGCCGGCAAATTCCCCATTGGCGTTCTCTACGAAAACAACGACGTTATGGAATACACCAAGGCATATGACCAAATTATTCAACGTGCACAGGAGGGTAAATAATTATGAGACATAGCTTTCGTTTCTCCGGTACCGGTGGTCAGGGCCTGATCACTGCAGGTATTATTTTAGCCGAAGCTGCCCTCTTAGACGACAAGCTGGCTGTACAATCCCAATCCTATGGCCCGGAAGCCCGCGGCGGCTCCTCCAAAGCCGAAGCTATCATCAGTGATGAGCCCATTTACTTCAGCCGTGTTATCTGCCCGGATACTCTGCTGGTAATGAGCCAGGAGGCTGCCAACAAATTCATTGCCGACTGCGATGAGCATACCACCGTTATCACCGATACTCTTTTCGTAACTGATGTTCCCGGCAAGTACGGCAAACGCGTTGACCTGCCTATCACCCATACTGCCAACACTGTTTGCGGCAAGACACTGTTTGCGAACATCGTTGCTCTGGGCGCAGTAGTTGCACTCACCAAATGCGTTTCCAAAGAAGCAATTCTCAAGGCTGTACTGAACCGTGTTCCGAAAGGAACCGAAGAAGCTAATACCAAGGCTCTCGAAGCTGGTATGGCACTGATTGAGAAATAAAATCTGACCTATACAATTAAAGCTGTTGCTTTCGGCATTCACGCCGGAGGCAGCAGCTTTTTAATTTTTAGCTGGCTAATTATGCAAAATGTCATGCAAATGCCACAAACTTACGCTATAATATACAAGTACAATAGGCTTTTAACTTCAAGGAAACGAGGAATCTACTATGAAGATATTAAAAATATTATGTTGTATGGCAGCTGTCTGCCTCACAGCCTTCAGCCTGAGCGGCTGCAGTCTGCAAAAAGCTGATAACAGTCTTGGCAGCGGAACAATCAGCATCCCCACCTATGCAGTCAAGGCTCCGACAGCAGGCAAGCTCATAGGTCTTATCAGCGAAAATGGCGAGCGCATCAGCAAGGGCCAGCCGCTTTTTGCTATCGGTGACGCAAAGCTGGATAAGCAGGTTAAGGACCTGGCAACCCAGGTTGCCAAGGCCGAAGCTGATTTAAAACGTATGCAGCAGGGCACGCCGACGGCAGCACCGATTGCTGACACTTCTCTGGCGCAGGCCAACGTAGCGGCGGCACAGCAAAAGGCCGCTAAGATGAACAGTCTGCTGGCGCAGGGCGCAGTTTCACGCATTCAGGCACAGGCTGCCCAAGACGAGCTGCAGCGCGCTATCGCACAGCTGCAGGCAGCAAGCAGCGTAAGCGTCAGCTTCAAACCCGCTTCTCCGGCAGAAATCGACGCACAGCAAAAGCTCATTGTACAGCTCAAGGCACAGCAAGCCGCTGCAATGGCACAGCAGGAAAAAAATGAAGGCAACAGCCCCTGCACCGGCATCATTACCGATTTGCAGGCTGCCAACAACGCTACCGTACAAAAGGATCAGGTAATCCTGCACATCAAAGCCGTTGATACCTGCAATATAACGCTGAATGTCAGCGCAGCACAGGCCAAAGAGCTTAAGGCAGGCATGCCGGTAAGCATTAAGGCCGCCGAAACACCTGCTCCCTTCAGCGGTAAGATAAGCAGCATTGACGGCACTAAAATCACTGTTACTTCAGACCAGAAGCCAGAAGATCTTAAGGACGGTGTAAAGGTAGAAATCAGCTTAGCAGCTTAAGCTTCCGATATCCAAACCAATAAATACCACGCAAGGAGATTCATATGCTTAATCAATTTTCACGTACAGAGCTGCTCTTCGGCAGCGAAGCAATCACACGTCTGCAGAATGCCCATGTCGCTGTTTTCGGTATCGGCGGTGTAGGCGGTTATACAGTCGAAGCACTTGCCCGCAGCGGTATAGGCAGCTTTGACCTAATTGATAACGATACAGTTGCTCTCACCAATCTCAATCGTCAGATTATCGCTACCCTTGATACTGTCGGCCAGCCTAAGGTTGAAGTCATGGCCAAACGTATTGCGAGTATCAACCCCGATGCCAAAGTAAATTGCCGCCAATGCTTCTTTTTACCGGAAAATCAGCACGAATTTGATTTCTCGCAATATGATTACGTTGTCGATGCCGTAGATACCGTGGCAGCCAAAATTGCTATCGTACTTGCAGCCAAGGCAGCAGGCGTACCGGTTATCAGCAGCATGGGAGCAGGCAACAAGGTTAATCCTGCCATGTTCGAGGTTGCAGATATCTATAAAACCAAGGTTGACCCCTTAGCACGTGTTATGCGCCAGGCTATGAAGAAAAACAACATTAAAAAGCTCAAGGTTGTTTATTCACAGGAGCTGCCACTCTTACCTATAAACGAGGAAGTAGAAAGCGAATGTCATGCAGAAGCACCCAAACGCCGTGCGCTTCCCGGCAGCAATGCCTTCACACCTTCGGTAGCAGGATTGATTATTGCCTCCGAGGTTATTAAGGACCTGGTAGGCTGGGATGACAGCCACCGCAAGGGATTAGCTTAACAACAACAGAATTACAGGCATAATAAAAACGCCTCTGCCCACAGCTCAAAGCGTGGTCAGAGGCGTTCCCTCATTACAATTATTCAAAAATGCACATAACAGTCAGGACGCCTAAGAAAACTAAGCTAACACCAGCGGCACTAAACATAGTAACTCACCTCCATGCATTCGCACTTTTTATTTTTTTTGATGCTGTATTTTTACAGCCTGTGGGGTTTTTCCCTCATCTGCTATCTATTATAGCACTTTTTTGTATTTTGTATACAGTATTCTCGAAAAAATTTTAAAGTTTTTCTGACAACTACAATTGCTCGTCTTTTAGCTATCTGCACTGACGCATACTTGCAACTTTACCTGTTATAGTATATAATAGCGTTATGATATTTTTATCTGCGGGTATAGTTCAGCGGTAGAACATCAGCTTCCCAAGCTGAGTGTCGCGAGTTCGATTCTCGTTACCCGCTCCATTTGTGCTTATCAGCTCCAAGCCTTCAGCTTGGAGCTTTTTTATTTGCGCTCACAAAAAAAGTCTGACGACAAAGCATTTATTGCTTATCGTCAGACTTTTAGGTTGTATTGAAAATGACAATGCATATGGTGCTTCTCCTCTACCTCAAAGGCCGGCGAGAAAGTACCGGAGGCGAGGAACGGATGGCGCCGGCGTACTTTGAGTACGTCAAGGCATTCGTGACAATGCATACGGTGCTTTATCGACGACCTTCCCTACCATGCGCATTTCAGCAGATAGAAAATAGCTCCCAAAAAGGCACCCATAACCGTACCGTTAAGGCGAATACGCTGCATATCGGTATTAACCTTACTGCGCACCATCTCTGTCAAACGTTCATCGGCCATTGCCTGCAAAATTCGCTCCACAATATCGCCCAGCATTGTCTGAGCCTGCAGCAGGCCTAAGCCAAGTATATGTTGCAGATACGCCTCTGCCTTAGCCTTAAACTGTGCGTCGGAACGTAAATCCGTTTCAATAGTTTCCAACGCCTCTTGCACAGCCTGCAGCAGAATCGTCGGCTGCGCTGCCGCACTGCCTTCCTGCGCAAGCGGACGGAACAGAGCCTTAATCATATTATCCAAAAGCTGCTTCAAGGCAGACTGCAGAGAAATATCATGCAAAGCACGATTCTGCAGCGACTGCACCAAGTCACGCCATGCCTCTGTACCATAAACACTGCCTGCAACACGCTGCAGCTGTGCATACAGCCAACATCGCCACTGCCCATCATCCTGCAGACGGTGAGCAGTTCCCACCAAGGCACGGCAAATGGCATCTGTCGCATCGTCTACATTAACAACATCCAGCTTTTTGGCAGCCCACAGCTTAATACTGCTCCACAAGCCTTCTCTGCCACGCTTTTCCATCTGCTTTTGCAGCTCTCGGCGAACACGTTCTCTGATGGCAGAAGATTCCGCCAGCGCAACCAGCTGCTGCAGCAGCCATTCGTAGCATTGCTCATCCCTACGCTGTGCAGCCAAGGCTTTAAACAGCTTATCAAGCTGTTCGTTGGCTTCTACGTCAGCCAAGGCTGTTTTTATTTTACCCTCAAGCTGCCTGCTTAAAGCCTGCGTATCGAGCTTATGCAGAACGCCTTCGGCAAAATTGGTCAGCAACCCCTGCAAACGCGCCTTGTTCTCCGGCTTTTCCAGATAAGCTATAAATTTATCCAAAATTACCATATGCTTTTTTTGCAGCAGCAAGGCCTTTTTCGTCAAAAACTCCTGCTGTACCATTTGACCGCAGCCACGCACAAAACCCTCTCTGCTACGCGGCAAAATCGCCGTATGCTTGGCCATAAACGGCAGCAGACGGCATATCCAAGGCACCTTAAACACAGCAGTCACGGCAAACCAATCCGCAAAGCTGCCAATCAGCGCCGCTTCCGCCATATAGTAACCCAAAATCAGCCAATCCCACTTAAGCTCGCCGAAGTGCCCCATGTACAGCCCGGCATAATGCAGCCTGAGATATAAGAAAAGCAGATAGATTGCACCGGAAGCAAGAAAAGCGCTGTCTGCATATGTCCAATGTTTTTTCAGGCTATTCATCCTACCCCACCAGCCTTTCTGCCATCGTCGCAATAATAAACAGCACCGCTCCCATCAAACCACCAATACAGGTGCCGCTCTTGCGGATATTTTGCAAATCATCGCCCACGCGCTGCTCCATTTTCGCAATCAATACATCCCTGTCATAGCTATGCAGCTTAGCCAAAACCAAATCATATACCGTATCATGCTGCATTGCCAAGGCCTGCAGCAGCAGCTCCTTCAACACACCGTCCAGCCTGCTCTGCTCCGTCTCGCTGTCAGCCAGCAGCTGCAGCCTCTTTTGCAGCAGAGTCAATAAAATATCTACGTCCTGCGTTTGCAGCAGCTCCTTAAAAGCCAGTGCCTTCGCTGTTGCCAGCTGTGACAGCTTGCTGTTGAGCCAGTCCGCAAAAGCAATATCATGACGATAATCCTCCATGCGTGCCAGCAGCCAGTTATCAATCTGCCGCCGCAGCTCACTGTCAGGATCTGCCAAGGCATCCAAAGCTTTTTCCAGCTCCTGCACAAAAAGCGGTGCCAGCTTAGCTGCCAGCCCGCTAACAAATAAATTGCGCAGCAGACTGTCCTTATTGTATTCTTCCTCCGCCATCTGCGTCAGCCCTTCCAGCAAAGCAGTAAATTCCGGCTTATGCAGAATCTGCTTGGCCTCCTGCGTCAGCATCTGCCAAATACCGTTAAAGCTGCCGTTGGCCACAGCCTTCTGCAGTGCATCCGCCAGAATCTCCGGAATACGCAGGCTGACAATATACTTAGGCAGCTCCGAAAGCAAAAGTTGTTCTGCCCGCTCGGTATTGAGCGACCTAAGTGCATGCTGTGCCAACGGACGCACCGTCTGCCACAGGCGCTCCACATTCTGCTGCTGCGCAAAATGCTCCAGCAACAGCTTAGCAAAGTTTTCTCTGCCGACAGCCTGCATAACATTTTCCGCTGTCAGCAGGTCATTGCTCACAAAATCCGCCAACCCTGTCGTCAGGCGCTCATAATTATTGCGCAGTACATCGGTGCCTGGCGCATTGATGCCCAGCGGACGCTTAAACAGTGCCGTCACACCCCACCAATCTGCCAAGCCGCCAATCGTCGCAGCCAATGCCGTATGATGTATAAAATCAGCCGCCAAACTGCCCTGCGCCCAAGGCCAGGCGCAGACAGCGGCAGCTGCTGCACCGGCCAGCAGGCAGTGCGCCTGTGTTTTTACTGTAGCCATAGTTACTCTCCTATCAACAAACGCTTTATATATAAATTTTTTCCTGCTATTTTTAATTATAGCACAAAGCAGATTACAGAGTAAGTAAAGCTATCCAACACCTTTAAACCACATAAAAAATAGCCGGTGCAAGGAACTCTCACTCACCTTGCACCGGCTATTTAAAATTCTCTCTCTCCTCGTAAAGCAGAAGTGCTTAACCTTTTTGTTTTAACAACTTTACAATTTGCAGAACTTCTTCCAAGCTGATATCTTTATCTTTGGCATCAGCCTGTTCATCTAAATCAACAAAGAAACTGCTCATGTTGCACTCTAATAAGCTATGCAGCTTAAGCAGATTGGGCAGAGTTACAGGAACACGGCCACACTCTATATTACACAGGTGTGTCTGGGAAATCCCCATCTCCTTTGCCAACCCGGTTTGTGTCAGATTTTTTGCGGTACGCAGCAAACGGATTCTGCGACCAATAAGTTTAATTTCCTCTTGCAATTTCCTAGCACCGCCTTTCGGTTTACTTGCAACAAATTTTTTTAAACTAATAAAGCACTTATTTAAAGTTTACCACGTTTTTCAGATTTCGCAAGAGTTTTTTCGTATATTTTATTTACTTTCCTCTATATTTTAGTTATGAAGCTATTAAATTTCTAGTGAAATGCTAAAATTCTTTTTTTATGGTACTCTTGTTTACCTATCGTAAACTTATGTCTACCCCAAGAATTTTAGGCTATCAGCCAAGCAGCAACCGGTCACTTGCCATCTCGGAGCCGCTTGCCTTTTCAAACATATCCAGCAAATCGGCTATCTGCAAATGCTGCTTTTCTTCTCCCTTAACGTCGATAATTACCCGGCCGTTATGCAGCATAATCAGGCGGTTGCCGTAACGCAAAGCGTCGCGCATATTATGGGTAATCATCAGTGTTGTCAGCTGATCGCGGGTTACGATTTTTTCCGTAAGCGCCAGCACCTTTGCCGCTGTTTTCGGGTCAAGTGCTGCCGTATGCTCGTCCAAAAGCAGCAGCTTCGGTTTTTTCAGCGTTGCCATCAGCAAGGTAAGTGCCTGACGCTGACCACCGCTCAAAAGACCGACCTTAGCAGTCATTCTGTCCTCCAGACCTAAATCAAGCTCCTTCAGCAGCTCATAAAAGCGGTCATGCTGATCGCTGGAAAGACTCCAGCCCAGGCCGGGAGTTTCACCGCGACGAGCCGCCAGAGAAAGATTTTCTTCTATCATCATACCGGCAGCAGTACCCAGCATCGGATCCTGAAATACACGGCCGATATATTTAGCGCGCTTATGCTCCGGCTTCTTGGTAATATCTTCACCATCAATAATAATCTTGCCCTTATCTATCGGGAAAACACCGGCAATCACATTCAGCGTAGTAGATTTGCCGGCACCGTTACCGCCGATAACTGTAGCAAAATCACCGGGCTCCAGATGCAGAGATAAATCCTGCAGAGCCTTCTTTTCATTGATAGTTCCCGGGAAAAATGTTTTGGAAACGTGTTCTACATGCAGCATTTAACGCACCGCCTTTCTGGCACCGAATTTACTTTTAATCAGCGGCATGGACAAAGCAATTGCCACCAGCACTGAGGTAAAGAGCTTCAGATCGTTTGGCGGCATACCCATAGCCAGTACAACTGCAATTACAATACGATAAACAATAGAGCCTAAAACTACGGAAATCAGGCAGTTTTTAAAGCTGCGTGTACCGAAAAGCACCTCGCCGATAATAACGGATGCCAGACCGATAACGATTGTGCCGGTACCCATACCGACATCGGAAAAGCCGTTGGACTGTGCAACCAGAGCACCGGAAACAGCAACCAGAGCATTACTGATGAGCAAGCCAAGAATAATCGTTACGTCGGTATCTACGCCCTGAGCACGGATCATTTGCTGGTTGAAGCCGGTAGCACGAATAGCAGCGCCAATCTGCGTACCAAAGAACCAGTACATGAAGCAGCCAACCAGAACGGTTACAGCCAGACCAACAACAAGCGTTGTCTGCGCCATTGACAGGTCCATCATAGACTTGGCGATTTTAAAGGTAGTATCCACACCAAGCAGGGATAAGTTAGCCTTGCCCATAATGCGCAAGTTAACAGAATACAAAGCAATCATGGTCAAAATACCGGCCAACAGAGCAGGTATTTTCATTTTAGTATGCAAAATGCCGGTTATAATACCAGCCAGCATACCTGCAATGCAGGCACCCAAAAGTGCGGCCAGAGGCCCAAAGCCTGCAACCATCATGGAAGCAGCTGTTGCTGCGCCCAACGGAAAGCTGCCTTCTACCGTCAAATCAGCAATATCCAGCACTCGGAATGTTACATATACACCAAGAGCCATCAACGCCCACAGTAAGCCCTGTGCCACTGTAGGTATCAACAAACTAATCATTTCCCAATTCCTCCCAATCTTCTTAGCGAAAAAAGAGCCTGCTTTTTTAACGGCAGGCTCCAAATTTTAATTATTTAATAACCTCTGCACCCTTCAGCAAATCTTCAGGAACCTTCAAACCAATCTTAGCTGCTTCCTTAAGATTGATGGTAGGCTTAAATTCTTTTTGTGCCTGAATAGCCATATCAGCCGGTTTAGCCTTGCCGCTCAGAATATCAGCAGCCATCACACCGGTTTGGAAGCCGAGCTTGTAATAATCAACGCCCAGGGTTGCAAGACCGCCGGCTCTTACCATACCGCCTTCAGCACAGATAACCGGTAATTTTGCTTCCTCAGTTACACTGATTAAAGTAGGAATAGCAGATGCCAATACATTGTCGGTAGGTACATATACTGCCTGTACATCACCTGCCAGACTGCGGGCAGCCTGTTGGATATCATTAACAGTAGAAACAGTAGCTTCCTTTACGGTAATTCCCTTAGCAGCTGCAGCCTTCTTCAGCAGTTCAACCTGCAGTTGGGAGTTAACTTCACTGGAGCAATAAATGGTGCCGATGGTTTTAGCATTAGGAACCAGCTTCAGCAGTAAATCCAGCTGCTCGGCAACAGGGTTCATATCAGTTGTACCGGTTACATTAGTGCCCGGTTTAGCGTCGTCCTTAACCAGCTTAGCGGTTTTATAATCGGTTACCGCGGTTGCAACGATAGGAATATCACTGGTAACATTTGCTACCGTCTGTGCCGCAGGAGTTGCAATAGCACAAATCAAATCAACCTTATTATTTACAAAGCGATGAGCAATGTTCTGCAGATTAGACTGGTCAGCCTGAGCATTTTGCTTGTCAAAAGTAATGTTCTGACCTTCCTTATAGCCCTTAGATGCCAGACCGTCAACAAATCCCTTGTTAGCTGCATCAAGTGCCTCATGTTCTACCAATTGAACAATGCCGACATTGACTTTTTCAGCCTTTGCGCCTGCTTCCTTTTTGTCACCGCCGCAGCCTAATGCCCCCAAGGCGAGGGTCAGCATCAGACCGGCTGCTAATGCTTTAATTTTGTTGCTTTTGAGAGAAATCATTTTCTACCATCCTTCCATGCTACAAATTATCGTATAAATGTAGTTAGGGTTATTTTATGCTTTTATACTTTATTTGTAAAGTTTTTTGAAAAAATTTCCTCATTTCAACTTTTATTGTATATATACTGTATAAAAAGTTACATATTCTTCTGTAAAAAGCAAAAATGCCCCACACTTATAGTGTGAGGCAGTCAATCATCAATGAAATTATTTCAGCAAAGCCTTAGCCTGCTCTTCGCTGACAACAAGATTGGTAAAAAGACCTGTTGCCAAAGCACCCAGCAACGCCTTTTTACCGGCATTCAGCCCGATGCCTATCAGCTTCTTGCAGCGGCGCAGCTGTGCCAACGGAATATGCATGCAGTAATCATTATTACCGCTGATGAATTCACCGCGCTGATTATAATAATATGACAAAAAGCTTCCTACGGCCTTTTGCTGTTCCAACGCATTACCGAAACGGGTTGCCGTTGCTTCATCAGGCACGGCAGGATAGCCGCAGATAGACACAACAGCAGCATCCAGACTCTGCCATTGCTGCAGAAGCTGCTGATAAACCGACCTGCTTTCCAGTTCTGCGCGTTCCTCCTCGGAACCAGGAAAAGCACTGCAGCCAAGCATATAACAGCTTCTGCCACAGGCGCTTGCCCATATTTTCACCAGCTCATCCGGATGATAGCCCTTATTAGGAAAATTTGCCGTACCGATCAGCGGATATACCATGCCATCCTGCGTATAACTGCTGCAGTCCGCAGCCTTCAGTACAACTTCACCCAAGGCATAACCCCAGCCCAGAGCCAGGCTCTTGTCAGCCGTTGTTTCAGCCATAAGATAATGCATAGCCTGCGTCAATTCGTCCTGTTCATCTGTAAGCACACATCCACCGGCCAAGGCATATTTAGATTGCAGACGCTGCAGCAAATCCGCCTTTCCCTCATCTCCGGCACGGATTTCGATATGCACAATTCCCAGCTCACGCGCTCTTGCCAGCATCTTGCTGACAGACGGACGTGACACATTAAGGCGTTGCGCAATTTGCGCCTGCGTCAGATTGCTTTCATAATATAAACGGGCAGCAGCTACAAGCTGTGCCCGTTCATGAACCGATAGCATTTATTTAACTTCTTCCATTAATTCGAACAAGATGCCGTCCTTCATGATGAAAGCAATGCGGGTATGCTCATCAGCCATCCAGGGCTCAACAATAACCTTATTTTCTGCCAGCTGCTTATCAAGGTCATCAACCTTATAAGCTACATGCACTAAGGTCTGCAGTTCTTCCGGCAACGGAGTATCTTTTTCGAAGCGCAGGTATTCAATATGAAATTCATTGGTATCAGGAGTAATGAGATGTGTCTTTATGCCTTCTGCATAAATCTCGCCTTCTCTTGCAACAGTCGTCGGTACGCCGACATGCATAAATTCTTTCATTTAATCCACATCCTTCTGCCATAACTCATAAGCATGGTAAGCTGCTTCCGGAGTTGCATTTTCGTGTACAACCATACGGATTGCACGCAGCATAGCCTTCGGTGCGGCAGCCTGCAAAACGTTGCGTCCCATATCAACACCGGCTGCGCCTTCATTTACGGCACGGTAAGCCATTTCCAGTGCGTCGCGCTCAGGAATCTTCTTACCGCCGGCAATTACGATAGGTACGGGGCATGCAGCAGTAACCTGTTCGAAGTTATCACAATAATAGGTTTTGATGATATGTGCGCCGGTTTCGGCCAGCAGACGTGTAGCCAGGGAGAAATAACGCGTGGTACGCTCCATCTCCTTGCCAACTGCTACAACACCGAGAACAGGAATTGAAAAACGTTCGCCCATATTTACATAATAAGACAAATTGCGCAGGGAGTCAAGCTCGCCTGCAGAGCCTACAAAGCATTGAACTGCCATACAGGAAGCATTCATGCGGATAGCATCTTCAATTTCTACGCCCACATTGCCAAAGCTCATGTCGTCCTTGAGTACGCTGGTGTCAGCAGTACAGCGCAGAGCAACAGCCTTGTGATGGTTAGCGGGAATGCAGGTACGCAATGCGCCTCTTGTTGCCATCAGGCAATCCGCATATTGCATCAACGGCGGAATTGTCAGATCAAGACGTTCCAGACCTGCGGTAGAACCCATAATATAACCATGGTCAAAAGCCAGCATAATAGTGCGGCCGTCATCAGCAAAAATCTGTCCCAGACGAGATTGCATGCCCCAGCCTGCTGATGCGTGTCCCTTTACCGGGAACGGACGCTCCGGCGGAGCAATGCCGATACCATAGTCTTTTGCCAGTACATTACCTTCTTTATCTGCCATATTCAGTCACCTGCTTAATTTCTGTAGTACGGAGTGCGGCACGGAGCATTCCAGTAGCCAAGCAGCTCATCATCCATACGTGCAATGAACATCTGGAAGCCTGCGGTTTCCTGTACGGTAAGTATTTCGCCTACAGCACTTGCCACAACCTCAATGCCTTTTTCTGCCAACAGCTTATGGCAGGCACGGAAAACAATAAGCTGTTCCATCAGAGTAGTAGCACCGCTGCCGTTGATAACAACCATCAGCTTTTCGCCTGCTTTTACGTCCAGATCCTTCAGCAGAGCGTCCATCATAATTGCAGCTGTTTCGTCAGCAGATTTCATCGGCTGAGTACCGCCACCGCCTTCACCATGCTGGCCCATGCCGACTTCCATAGTGCCTTCGGCAATATGAGCGATTTCCATACCGGTTGCGGGATGAGTAGCACCTTTAGTAGCAACAGCGATAGTTGCCATGTTATCAGCAAATTTTTGTGCAATAGCAGCAACCTCTTCCAAGGATTTGCCTGCAGCAGCTGCAGCACCGGCAATTTTATACAAAGGAACGCAGCCAACCAGACCGCGGCGGTCGTCAGCGTTTTCACGCGTAGCATTGGCAACATCTTCCTGAGTTACAACCTTAACAACATTGATGCCCAGTTTTTTCACCTGTTTCATGGTCAGGTTGCCGGTCAGCATATCACCTGCATGGTTAAGTACAACGAAAAGTACGCCATGACCTTTATCAGCCATCTTAATTGCTTCTACGCAAGCCTGAGGGCCGGGTGCAGCAAAAATATTACCTGCAACAGAAATATCAATCATACCTTCGCCGACAAAGCCGCTGATAGCAGGCTCATGGCCGGTTCCGCCCAAGGTTACGATGGTTACACGGTCTGCCTCAGCCAATTTCTTGTTTACAATGAGGTTGCCCTGTTCCAAGGTGATGATATCAGGATTAGATAACACAAGACCTTCCAATAATTCACTTGTCAGATTTTCCGGATTGTTAATGAATTTTTGCATAATGTCGCCTCCGTTTTTTATTTATTATTTTTTAAGCTTGCGCTTTATCAGCAAATCAGATTGCCGCAGCCATTGCTGTCAGCAGAATAGAAATAGACGTTGCACCGGGGTCCTTAGTACCCAGGCTGCGTTCACCGACGTTTTTAGCACGACCGAAACGTGCTACCATGTCAGCAGTTTTTTCTGCGCCCTCGGCTGCTGCCTTGCCCATAGCAGCAAAGACAGCCTTCGCATCACCTTCGGCAGTCATACCTGCTTCAAGTGCTGGATACAGAGCATCAACCATTGTCTTATCACCGATTTTAGCTTTGGAAATATCCTCAAAATCCTCTTTAGCCTGAGCCAGCATAGCGTGAAGCTCTTCCAAAGAAACTTCCTTAGCATCCTCAGGTGCAGCATCGGCAAGTCCGCCAAAAACAGTTCCCCATAAAGGTCCTGCACTGCCGCCGTTGCTGTTCATAAAAGCCATGCTCAAATCATCAAGCAGATCTTTAATATTGCTGCTGTCATGTGCTCCTACCTTGTTTTTCATGGACTCTGCCATACGCGCGATAGTAACGCCATGGTCACCGTCACCGGCTACGCTGTCAAGCTCACACAGCATTTTACTTTTTTCTTCAAGCTCAACTGCTGCTGCTAAAAGCATTTTTTCCAGCATTTCTAAAGTAAGCATAGTTTATCCGCTCCTTTCGTTACCCTCATTGTAGCATTTGTCAGAACATATGTAAACAATATTTCTGAAATTTATTTCTTTTTGCTTAAAAAAAGTTCGTCGCACAAAGCACGACGAACTTAAAATTTTCAATATCTGATTATCAGTCACAATTACATCAGGCTGGAAGGGTCAACCTGTTCACCATAATGAATAACTTCAAAATGCAGATGCGGACCGGTGCTGTAGCCGGTGCTGCCGACATAACCGATAATCTCGCCTTTTTTCACATATTGTCCTGCACTGCAGACAACACGGCTCATATGACCATATGCTGTCTGATAGCCATAATCATGGTTTATACGTGCATAAATTCCATAACCGCCATACCAACCTGCCTGCTGTACATAGCCTGCTGCACTGGCATAAACCGGCTCGCCATAATCAGTGGCAATATCAATTCCCGGATGCCAGTCACGGCCATAACCGCCGAAGGGATTAGCACGACCGCCGAAAGAAGAGGAAATATAACCGCCACTGGTAGGCCATTGGCTCGGAGTAACCTCACGACGATAGTTCTCAGCTTCAATAGCGCTCAGCAAATTTTCCAAATCAACTTTTTTCGCATCAGCCTCAAGACCGATGTTCTTTTCCTGCTCCAACACAATGTTTGCCGGGTTGGCAGAACCCAATACAGGACCGCCCTGACCTGCGTAATCGGAAGCATTGCTCTTAGGAGGAAGCTGTGCACCGCTTTTTTCCATCTGGCTGCGAACCTGGTCTTCCAGCTTAGACAAAGCTGCCAGCTTCTTCTGGTTGGTTTCTGCCATCAGGCGTAATTGTCTGATAGTCTGCTCCTGCTCGGATTTAGTCTGCTTATAAGCAGCCAGCTCCTGCTTCTGCTGCTCGTTTTGCACAGCAAAATGAGCCAGTACACCGATAGTACAAGACACAAAAACAAGGAATGAAGCAACTGCTGTCAAAGCATATTTCAAATGAGTCTTTTTTACATGGGTTTTAGCGATATTCTGACCGTCTGCCGGAATAAACCAGAAGGTAAAATGCTGATTGCGGCGCCAAGTACTGAGCAGCGCATGATAGCGTGCTTTCATACGTCCGACAATCTCCTGCTGCTTAGCCTGCAGCTTATTCACAATGCTCATAACATGCAGACACACGCGACGCTCAAGCATAGTCAGTTGAATTTTTGCAACAGCTGCGGCAACAGCTATTACGGCCTTCACCTGAGCAACAATCGCAACTATTTTTTCTAAACAGCCATTGTATAATAACTGCACTTTTTCTAACAGCTTGGCAACCAGTTCGCTTGCCTGTGCTTTACAGTGATTATATAATGATTGCACTTCTTCTGCCAGCTTAGCATACAATTCGTTTACTTTTTTTCCGCAACAATCATATATTGATTGCATTTTCTCATTACATCGCTCCAAGAAATTTTGACTCATCCTGATACTCCTTTTCTTTTTAATATCTATTAAACTGCTATGCTTTTATTTTTTACGAAGCTAATACAACGTTTATATTTTAATACTTTTCACGCATTTAGTCAAATTTTTGACTGATTTTCTGCTTATATCATTATTTAATCTTTCCAAATAAATTATGCACAATATATTTTTCAAAGCGCCTGTCGCATCCCTGCAGATTCTCTGCTTTTATTTTACATCATAGCCACAAGCAAGCATTTTAATTATATAGTAAATTTAAAAACATACCTGTTTTGTTTTTCTTATACTATATAAAACAATTCTGTTTACACGCTAAATTACTGACTTATGGTGCTTTTGCTTACTTGACAAACACCTCCCTCTTTTGTAAGATAAATATATAATATGGGGGTATAGCTCAGCTGGGAGAGCGCTTGAATGGCATTCAAGAGGTCAGCGGTTCGATCCCGCTTATCTCCACCAGAATTTACTAAACCGTTGGCCAGGCCAACGGCTTTTTTATTGCAGGATATCTATTTTCTGTCTAATTCTTCCGTTACCGCAAAGCGAAATTGAAACCACATTGCAACCAACAAGCATTATTTTTACCACACACAAAAAAACAGCACCCACGCGAAAACCGCATGGGTGCTTGATTTTTTAATGGAGCTACTGACGGGATTTGAACCTGCGACCTACTGATTACGAATCAGTTGCTCTACCAGCTGAGCTACAGTAGCACATAAGCTATATTAAATTTCCATCTGCATTGCAGCTTCTTCAGCTGCCTTAGCTGCTGCCATCTCTGCCTTAGTACGGCGCTTTCTGACCTTCTTGGCACTGTTAATACCGGCCTTCTTGATGACCTTTGCTAATTCAGAAATAATATGCAGTTCATCTACGGAACAATCCTTAACCAAGTCAGCCAGCTCATTGCAGTAAATCTGCTCACTGTGATGAATGTTGTCACACAGCAGCTCATCCACAGAAACATCCAGTACATTAGCCAGATGAATAATTGTAGGCAGGCCAAGCTTAGTATTACCGGTTTCTATATTGCTGATATGCGGAGTTGACAGACCAGTTAGATTAGCTATATTTCCCTGAGTTAATCCTTTTCTGGCACGAGCGGCCTTTATCCTCAGTCCTATAGCCTTATAATCAATATCTAACTTCACAAACGTTCTCCCCTTCTACTTAATCACATACTAATAACATTACAATTATATATGATATCATCGTAAAAGGCAAGAGTCATTTATTTTTTTATAAAATTTTATTTTTTCAACACAGGCACTGTCAGACTTCCCTGCGGCATCAGTAAAACCTTATAATCTTTGCCGACATATTTTTCTGCCAGCCTCATAGCCGCATCTACATCATCCACAGATTCAAACATCAATTTTTTGGCAAGCTCTTTATCCAAAGCGGATACAAGGATAAAATGTGCCTTCTTCATCAGACGGGTGATAGCAAAAGCCTTATGCGCACCAATGACAAAATTCTTTTCCAACTCCGCCTTAATAGCATCCGGAGAAGGATTTTCTTCCAGCGCTTTTTCCAAAGCGGCACTGCCGCTGCCTTCCTCGCATTCGCCGAGGATAATGATTACGCCGCCATCCTTAACAGCACACCAGGCATTATCCATCGTCTTTTGCAGCTGATAGATATTAATATCCTTAGGATAACCGCCGCAGCTGGCAATCACTACATCCGCCGGCTCGCTGATAGGTACGCCGTAAACCTGCTCGACAAATTTGCAGGCTTCAAGATGTGCTTCATACCAGTCACCTGCAAAAACCTTCAGAAATTGCTTTTGTGCATCCAAGATAGAATGGAAGAGGAACATCTTATGCTCTTTGGCAAAAAGGCGCACGCCCTCAACCTGATCGTCATACACAGGATTGCCATGCAGCTTGCCTAATTTTGCCTCCGGACTCATCATCAGGCTATGGTTTTTGCGTACCGTTTCCATAGCGGCAACACCGGGCAGCACGGCCTTGCGTCCGCCGCCAAAGCCGCTGAAGAAATGATAAACAACGGTACCGGTCAAAATAACCAGGTCAGCATCGCAAACATGCTTATTGAGCCATACAGGAGTACCATGCTCTGTTTCGCCGAAATACTCAAAGTCGTCCTGCACATGACAGTCACTGTTATACATTTTCAGACGTTTGGCAACATCCTCGCCAACCTGCTCCACCATTTCATCATGGGTCATGCAGCGATGTGTACCCAAAGCAAAGACAATATGCATATCCTCATCCTTAACGCCCAGTTTATTCATTTCGTTAACCAAAATGGGCATAAAGGAATGCGTGTTGGCGACACGTGTTGAATCATTACAGATAAAGGCAATTTTCATTCCGGGCTGCACCAGCTCATTAATCGGTGCGCTGGCTATAGGATGATACAAAGCATCCAAAACAGCTGCTTTTAAATTCTCCAGCGGCATCATCTGCTTCATTTTCAGTTCGCCCAGGACATGCTCCTCCGGCAGAGAAAACTCCTTGTAGCCATGACCATATTTGTACTTATAATCAGTCATCTCCGTACCTCCTCCTGCTTAGCTTAAGCAATTTTACTTAATTCTATTCTATCATATCTGCTATGAAAAATGTTTATTTTTTGGGCAGTGAAAGTAATAAAACCGTAAAAATAATGCACGCCATACCGATATAATCAGCCATTGCCAATTTTGTGTTCAGCAGCAAAACTACGGAGATAATAGAAGCCAAAGGCTCGGCGCAGGAAATCAGGCTCGCCTTGGTAGGGCCGACAATTTTCAAACCTGACAGATAAAATGCATAGCTCGCAATAGTCGCACCCAACAGCAGATACGCAAAAGCCAAATAACCGCTCATATCCCAATGACCTGCGGGCGTAAAGGGATTACGCCAGATAATCAATGCCACGCCGCTGATAAGCTGGCCCCAGCCGATAAGCGTTGCCGCAGTATATTTTTTGAGCATTTGGCCCGGCTTAATGCTGTAATATGCATAGGAAAGCGCAGACAATACACCGATTGTTAATGCCATTGGCGAAATCGCCAGGCTATCCAGACTGCCGTGCGTTGCGATAAGAAAGACACCGACAAGTGCGCCGACAATGCCTATAAGTTCACGTACGTCAGGAATTTTTCTTGACTTATAGCTCATCCACAGCATTACATAAAGCGGTGCCATGTACTGCAAAACCGTCGCCGTCGCCGCATTGCACAAACCGATGGTGTAATAAAAACCCAGCTGCGCGCCCAAGATACCTAAAAACGAAAACTCAATAATATTCAAGGTATCTGCCTTAAGAATAGCAAAGATATCCTGCTTCTGCACAAAGGCCGCAAAAAGCAGGAACATACAGCCTGCCAAAATCTGACGTACCATACAAAGCCAGATCATATCTGCCTGATGATATTGATACAAATACTGTCCTGCTACACCGCCCATGCCCCAGCAGGTTGCGGCACATATAATTAAAAATATACCCTTAAGCATACCGATAACCTCTTTCATATATGATGATTATCAATAATATAACACCTAATAAGAATATTTACAAGACAAAATAAATTGTACTTTAAAAAGACTACATAAAAGAGCTGCCGCACCTGCGTGCGACAGCTCTTAAAAGCATTTTATAACGTTGCAATGAAGTAAGCAATGCTGCTTACCAACACCGTCAAGGTAATCATCATTGGGTCGGCGATAGATGTACGATAGTTTTCCGGATTATAATGCGTGCGTTTACGGAACGGTTTGGCATCGAGGAAATCCATCGGATTGCTCGTGAGATCCATAAACTTTTCGTACAGAACGCCCCAGGCTCCGCCCAGGCCGCCGCTGATTGCACACAGCAGCATGCTGATGCGGACGATGACAAAATCAATCGGCTTACGGTAGAACCAGTCTGTATCGAGGCTGAGCGCTGTATGAGGCTCCATACGCGGCAGGAACATCATAAACGGAACCATAGTTACGACAAGAATTTCTACGTAGCTCAGCATATGTGCTGCAGTGAACGGCTGGTAATCGGGATAACCGAACGGCAGATAACGATACAGCAGATCCGGATATACGCCGTAAAGGAAGCAGAGCGCTGCGCCGAAGCCCATGCCGATATACATATTCTTCGGCAGAGGATTTTTAATTTCCACATTCTTATCGGCATCACGCAGAAAGATGAAGTAACCCATCTTCAAGGTAATGGATAAGAAAGTACCTATGCTGGCAAGCTCCAGCAGTGTATATACCCAATCATAACCGGCAGCGGATGCAGCGGCAATCGTAATCGTTTTGCTGATAAAACCGTTGAAGAACGGTACACCGGAAATGGAGAACGCCGCTACAAAGAAGCACACAGCCACAAACGGCATCTTTTTCGCCATACCACTGAGCTGGTTAATCTTACGGATACCGGTTGCATAGATAATTGCACCGGCACACATGAAGAGCAGGGATTTATACAGAATGTGCGAGAAGGCATGGGCCGCAGCACCATTCAGTGCCATCGCCGTGCCAACGCCTACACCGGCAACCATGAAGCCGACCTGGCTGATAATATGGTAACCGAGCAGACGGCGCATATCGTTTTCCATAATCGCATAGGCTGCACCGTAAAGCGCCATGAAGCAGCCAAAGCCCATCAGGAAATCTGTTCCGGCAAAGATACGGATTAAAGCGTAAACAGCAACCTTTGTTGTAAAGGAGCTTAAGAATACGCTACCTGTAATAGTGCCTTCGGGATAAGCATCAACCAACCAGGCATTAACCGGCGGAATTGCCGCATTAACAGCTACACCGATTAAAATTGCCCAGAAAGCAAGGTCATGCGGAGCCTTGGACAGATTTGCAATCAGAGAATCACCGCTGCCAACCTTCAGGAAGATACCGAGCAGCAGCAGGTTACCGCCGAGCATGTGCACCAAAAGATAACGCAGGCCTGCGCGACGGGACTGAGGAGTATTGCGGCACCAGATCAAGAACAGAGAGGTTACGGCAAGTGCTTCCCAGAAGAAAATCAGCGTCAGCCAATCCTTAGCCAGTGTTACACCAAGAGCACAGCCGGCATAGGACATGGAGCAAAATGCTTCCATGCGGTTCTCGTTATGACAGGAATAAATGCCGCCGATGCAAGCCATCAGCGCAAAAATCATGCAGAACACGTAGCTGAGCTTATCTACAAACATGTAGCCCAAGTGATAGCCTGTACCAAAAAACTCAATGCTCAAATCTGTGCCAACCGGCATAGAAAGTGCAGCAAAGAGGGCAAAGAACGGACCTATAGCCAAAATAAACTTACGCAGCATTTTCGGCACAAGTACCGCAAGCACGCCCACGGCAATGAGGATCAGACCGGGATGAAGCAGATTACTCATCATCCTCACCTCCCTTAGGATCATCATAGTAGGTTTCATCACGCTGCAGCAGCGGCGTCATGATAATTTTTGCCAGAATAATCAGCAGCCAGCAACCGAAGAAGCCGAAGAAAATATCATAGCCAAACGGCAGCGGCCACCACGCAGGACTGTGCAGATGTACACCGCAAAGCTCTCCGATTGCGGAAAGCACGAGCACGGCAGCAGCTATCATGTAAACAGTTTTCTTGCTCATTACATCCAACCTCCGTTCCAGCCTGCGCAAATAGCGTTGGAGGCCATTGTTGCCAGCTCATAGAAGTGCGGATAAATATCCGGCACGATACCGAGGACAACAGCGATAATAGTTGTAACGCAGATAGGAATCAGCATTGAGTAGCTGATATCGCCATATTCACGGAACTCCTCCTGCGGATCCTTGCGGAAGTATGCCATCTGTACAACAGGCATCAGATAGCCGGCAGCCAGAAGCGCACTGGCAACCCAGACGAGAATGTACAGAGGCTTGCCTGCCTGCAAAGCGCCAAGTGCCAGATTCCATTTGCTGACAAAGCCAACGAGGAATGGCGTACCAGCGATACCAAGAGAAGCAATCGTGAAGCAGGCCATAGTTACCGGCAGCTTCTTGCCGATGCCATACAGCTCACTGATATTGTTTCTGTGTGTACGCGCGATAATCAGACCGGCGCACATAAAGAGGGTAATCTTCATAACAGCATGAGCTACCAGATGCAGGTAAGCACCCTTGATGCTCAGCGGAGAAATCAGCGCAGCACCTAACACGATATAGGAAAGCTGGCCGATAGTGGAGAACGCCAGACGACGTTTCAGATGGTCCTGACGCAGAGCGATAAGCGAGGAAATAATAATGCTCGCCGCAGCAGCCCACGCCAATACATCAACGACACCGATTTCCGCCAGCAGCTTCGGGCCAAAGACGAAGCCGATGATACGCAGTACGGCGAAAACGCCGGTCTTAACAACGGCAACGGCATGCAGTAATGCCGATACCGGAGTCGGCGCAATCATTGCTGCCGGCAGCCAGCCATGCAGCGGCATAACCGCAGCCTTTACGGAGCCTGCCAAAATCATCAGTACGAAGATAGCCTGCAGCACCCATCTCGGAGCCATGTCCGTAGTCAGGAAGCCGCCGGGAGTAAAGTCCATCGTACCGCTGATGCAGTAAACGGCGATAACGCCGGCCAGGAAAAGCTGACCGGAAATCAAGGTATAAATCAAATACTTACGGCTGGCCATCAATGCTTCCTGGTTACGCTTATGCAGTACCAGCGGATAGCTTGCCAGAGTCAGCAGCTCGTAAAAGATGAAGAAGGTCAACAGGTTTTCGGCCATCGCAATGCCCATTACGGCACTCATGCAGATAGCAAAAGCAGCAAAGTAACCGGTCTGCTCGCTTTCGTTATTGCAGCGCATATAGCCGATGGAATAAAAGTTCATCGGTACCCACAGCATCGAAGCCAGCACCGCAAAAATCATGCTGGCCGGATCGGTACGCAGCGTCAGTCCCACGGTATCGGTAATCTGGCACAGCGTCCACTGATACTGGTTGCCGTCGAGAACAGCAGGCAGCATCGACAGAATGATACCGAATTTAAGCACGGAAGCGATAACGCTCCAGGTTTCACGCAGGTTAGGCCAGCGTCTGCTGAACGCGATAAGTACAGCAGCTATAAAAGATACACCAACCGCCAGAAATGGTCTGCAATCTAAAATAGTCATCTCAGAAACACCTCCGGCAATCCTAACTTAACGACATCGGTAACGATGTCAACACTGCAGAAGCCAAGTACCAGAATCATGATACCGCCGACGAGAATCGGGATAACCATGGAAAGCGGTAAGCCCAGCTTGCCCTTATGCGGATGTACCTCAGTCAGCGAAGCTTCACGCTGAATAAACATCTGCTCAATAATGCGGAAGAAATAAATTGCGTTCAGCAGAGAGCTGATAACAAGTACAGCGATGTAGAAGTACTGTGCACCGGTGTAGGCACCAAGCATAAGATACCATTTACTGAAAAAGCCGCAGGTCGGAGGCAGGCCGATCATAGACAGAGAAGCAAGCAGCACGGTAATCGTACTGATAGTCATCTTTTTGTTCATGCCGCCTAAGCGATACAGATTGACCTCACCGAAGCGATACTCAATACCGCCGATAACCAGGAAGAGGCTGCTCTTCATAAAAGCATGGTTGATAGCGTGCAGCACGGCGCCGATGAAGCCGTACATATTACCCATTGCCAGACCGATTGCAATGTAACCTATCTGTGCCACAGAGGAATATGCCAGCATACGGCGGAAGTCATACTGAGCCATCGCCATAATAGAACCGATAAGAATACCTGCTACACCGAGAATGCCCAAAACGTTGAGCGCACTCTGAACTACAGGGTTATCAACCTTAAAGATATAATATACAAAACGAATTAAAGCATATGCCGGAGCCTTACTCATGCAGCCTGCAATAAAAGCAGCAGCGCCAGGATGAGCGAAGGTGTAGGCATCAGGCTGCCAGCCATGCAGCGGGAACAGCGCCATCTTGATACCGAAGCCGATGATAAAACAGGCTACGGCAATCGCAAACAACGGCGAATTCAGGTGCGGAACTACGCGTGCAGCAAGGTCAGCCATGTTCAGAGTACCGGTCATAGCATACAGATAACCGACACCGAGCAGATACAGAGAAGCACCGATGGTACCGATTAACAGGTAACGGAAGGCTGCCAACATTGACTTTCTGCCGCCAAGGGCAATCAGGCCGTAACCGGAAAGTGACATAATCTCCAGATATACATAGAGGTTAAAAACATCACCGGTGATAATCATACCGGAAAGACCTACTGTCAGCAGGCCGAACAATGTATAATAGCCGCCTACATGCAGCCAGTCCTCATCCTTGACGAACGGACGGCTGTAAAGCGAAACCATCAGAGAAATAAATGTTACCACAACAGCCAGAATACTGTTTAAGGGGTCAAGAGCAAATTCAATACCGATTGGCGGTTCCCAACCACCCATCCAGTAATGCCAGGTTTTGCCGCCGGACTCCAACACTCTTTGCAGTACGATGCAGGCATTGGCAAAGGCACCGGCGATAGAAGCCATAACTATCCAGGAACCTAAATTTTTACTGATACGGGAAAATAACATACACAGCAACGATGCTGTTAAAGGTAAAAGTACAATCAGGACGGGAGCATGCTGTGTCATTTACTAGCCCTCCTCAATACCTCTACTTCTTCAACAGAACCGTAGATTTCTTTAATACGCATGAGGAGTGCAATTGCTACGCCTGTAGTACCAAGGCTTACAACGATTGCGGTCAGCATCAGGCCATGCGGCAGAGGGTTAATGTAAGCATTAGAATCTGTTGTCAGGCCGTTCTGGATAGGAATCATTGCGCCATCCTTCTGTGCAAAACACAGATAAAAATAGATTACGGCAACCTGCATAACGTTCATCGCCATCAGCTTCTTCATATAGTTTTTGCTGAGGACCATGCCATACACACCCAGGAAGAAAAGAATCATGACCAGGGAATAAATGCCTTTTGTTTTCAAAAACTCATTGAGCACTTCCATCTTCGTCACCCCTTTTCACGATTGCATCAAGTAGATTAATAATTGTCATCATTACGCAGATGGCAACACCGATTTCAATAAGGAAAATACCCATGGCATGCATTTCATGCTGCGGCTCCATATGAATCGGCATATAATTGTAGTTCAGGAAAAAGTCTGCGCCGCCGAACAATGTCAGCCAACCGGTAAAAGCATACAGGAAGGTGCCCACGCCGGCAAGAACAACAGAGGTTTTGCCTAAGACATTGAACTTTGTATCAAAGCCCAGTATAAGACGTGCAAGCAACACGCCTACAGAAAGCAATGCGCCTGCCTGGAAGCCACCGCCCGGAGAAAACTCACCCAGGCAGAGAACGTAAATGCCGTAGGTAATCGTGAACGGCACCAGCATTCTGAAGGCCACATTCAGGATAAGACCGCCAAATGGTTCTTTCATTTGATAATCTCTCCTTCCTCCGGATCCTCCGGCTCTTCCTCAGGTCTGCGTCCTACCGGATTGCTGGTCAGCACCAGCACCGTTGTCAGACCGGCGAGGAACATTACCGAGGTTTCCCACATAGTATCGAAGCCACGATAGTCGATGATGACGCCCGTTACGATATTGGGCGAGCCTGTATCCTCCGCACTACGGGAGATATAGGTCGGAGTAACATGCTGGTTAGGCGCAGTGTTCGCGTCACCAATTTCGGGCAGGTAGGTTACGACAGAGCAAAACATGCCTGTCATAATCGCCAGGATAACAGCAACTAATCCACGCATTATTTACACCACCTATCAATTTTTTTCAACGAAGCTACGAAGAAGATGGTAGAAATCGTACCGATAACAGCCTCCGTAAAGGCTACATCGGGGGAGCCCATCATCAGATACAGCAACACAGCACAGAAGCTGAACGCACTGTAGATAATCGCAGCACTAAGAATATCCTTGCAGAAAATAACTGCACAGGTAATGAGAATAAGGAAGACAAGTAAAAGAGCTTCAATAGTATAAATCTCCATTTTATTTATCTCCTTTCTTCTTATGATATTTATGTACCTGATTACGATTTGTTTTTACAGTCTTCTTACGGATATGACCAACAGGCTCGTCAGCGCTGTGGTCAGCCTTTTCCAGACCGACAAGCTTTTTGGCGCCCTTGCTTTGCAGTGTCCAGACAGGATGTCCGGATTTATAGGCTGCCTTGCTCAGAATATGCGAGCCGATCGGATTCGCCATAAAAACAAGTAAAAATACAAAAGCCATCTTTGCCGCTGTCAGTGTAGGTCCTTCATAAATCATCAGACCGATAAAGGAAAGCGTACAGCCAAGAGTTTCACTGTTACCGGAGGCATGGATTCTGGAATAGAAGTCCGGCAGGCGCAGCATACCGATAGCCGAGCCGACGAAAAATACCAGGCCGCTTAACAGGAACAGCGCAGCGATAACTTCGCGCAGGGAGGTAAAACCGAATTGTTCAATCATATCCTTTTACCTCCTATAAATTTAGCTACAATCAGCGAGCCGATAAAGCCTAAAATTGCATAAGAAATCGCTATATCAACATACATATCCGGACGTTTGTCAATATAGCCGAAAAGTACCAATAATAGAATTGTATCGGCACCGATAACGCCCAAGGCGTTCATTCTGTCAAAAATTGTCGGTCCGTTAAACAAGCGCTGCAGCATCGTACCGATGATCAGAAGAATGGCTACCATCATAATATAAAATATAATCTGCATAATCATTCCTCACTCTCTACTACTGCAAAATCAAATTTTTCGCCATATAAATCGGCAACCTTTTTCTGCATGCCGCCATCAAGCACGCCTGCGGCCGCACCAACGGTCAGTGCATGAATCTCATACACACCGTCGTCGGTAACATTCATTGTTACTGTACCCGGTGTCAGCGTAATTGAGTTCGCCAAAATAACAGATGCCATAGGATTATCGGCCCTGAAGCGGAAGCGGACAACCTTAGGATCAATGTTCAGCTCCTGACCTGTAGTTGCCAGCAGCACGTCAATATTGGCGAGCACCAGCTGCCACATCAGCCAGAAAAAGTACATAATCATTTTCGGAATCGAAAACCCGAAAACATAATACTTTTTACTGCCATCCTTATTCGGTACCAGCAGAAGCGGGTATGTAACCCAAGTTGTCACTACAGCTGTGAGGATACCGTATACGACAAATTTTGTTTCTGTTCTGCCTGACAAAACCATCCAGAATGCAAACAGCACAAGAGCAAGACATGTCATATGCACCATAGGCGAGCCTACAATTTTTTTATCGTTCAATACTCCCTGCTTTTCCACAGCTACCACCTTTCTTTATATTATTTTTGAATATAATAGCATTTGCGTAACCAGTCATCCGACATAGACAGATGACATAGCTGCGAAAATATAAATACCGCTTTCACAGTTTCATAAAATCGGCATTCAGTAACATAAATACCTATTAGGCAGCTCGCATAGCAAGCCACCAAAAAAGCAAGCCTTTTCTCACTCTTAATTATTATAAATTAGACATTAAAAAGAAAATTCCTGCTTCTTTTTTGAAAGGAATAAAAGTTATGCAATCAATTTTTCTTTAAATCGATTAAAGAAAAATCGCAATCGTCTACAGGCAACATTCTGCCAGCCAAGCGCTTAACTCTTGCCAGATCAGCCGTGCAGCAAACCTGCAGATGTCCCTTGCCTTCCGTACGCAGCAGTTTTTCCTCCTTAAGTGCCGCTATAGCGTCGGCACTGGTAGCAGCCGCCGGGTCAAGCACCTTTACCTTCGGTCCTAAATCGGCTTCGATTTGTTCTTTGATAAAAGGATAATGCGTGCAGGATAAAATCACTGCCTCAACGCCCGCTTTTTTAAAAGGCTCGGTATACTCGGCAATAGCCTGCTGCATCTCCGGGCTGTCAAAGCGCTCACCTTCAATCAACGGCACAAACTTCGGGCAAGCTACCGGATAAACCTGCGCTTGCGGGTCTGCAGCAAGAATAGCTTTTTTATGCAAACCGCTGGAAATAGTAAACTGCGTTGCCAGCACGCCGATTTTTTTATGAGGACTGGCCGCCAGCAGCTGCTGCGCCCCCTTAGACATACCGACAACCCTGAACGGATGCGTCCCCCGCAGACTGTCTACACCAAGCATCGTCAGCGTATTGCAGGCTATAACTACCTGCTTAACGTTTTTGGCTGTCAGCCAATCGATTATTTCTCCCACAAAACTGCGGATTTCTTTTTCAGTACGGGTGCCGTAAGGCGTACGCGCAGTATCACCCACATAAATAAAATCCTCGTGCGGCAGCATCTGATGCAGGCATTTCAAAACCGACAGACCGCCGACTCCCGAATCAAGTACGCCGATTGGCTGCATTTTATCCATAAAAATACCCTCCCGTATTTTTTATACTTTAATACATTAATTATATCACTTATATACGTTTGCGTATATAAAAAACAGGCAAAGAAAACTTTCTTTACCTGTTTTACTGCTATATATTATTTATCCGGCTGTCAGGCCGCCGTCAACTGTTACAATGCTGCCTGTCATAAAGCTGTTGGCAGGTGATGCCAGGCTGCAGATTACGTGAGCAATCTCACCCGCTGCGGCAATCCGCTGCAATGGATAGGCTGACGCCACATCTGCCAGTGTATAACCGCCGTTCGCATCAGCAAGCTGCTGCGCCAGCAGCGGCGTATCCACATCTGCCGGGCAAACGCAGTTTACGCGCACCGACGGTGCCAAATCCAGCGCCAAGGCTCTGGTAAACGCCACCACCGCACCCTTGGTCGCGCAATAAAGCGCACAGCCGTAATTACCGCTGACGGCAGCATCGGAGGCAATATTCACCACGCTGCTTTTACTGCGCAGATAAGGCAGCGCTGCCTGCGTCAAGAACATCATGCCTTTAACGTTGACATTCATCATCGCATCAAAATCTGCTTCCGTCATCTGCTCCAAGCGCTGCTCGCGGTAAAAGCCGGCGCTGTTGACCAAAATATCCAGTTGCCAGTCAGACCTGCCTTCCTGCTCGGCAATTTTTGCCACAGCAGCCTTGCATTCAGCCTGCTTCGTCACGTCACAGGAAATATACACTGCCTGCTTTCCCGTCTGTTCATCCAGATAACACAATGCCTGTGCGCCACGCTCCTCGGAACGTCCCAAAATATATACACGCGCACCGTCTGCCAAAAAACGCTGTGCCGCTGCCAGACCGATACCGGACGTACCACCGCTGATAACAACGCATAATCCCTCACAGCCGTAATTCATCTTATTCATCTGCATACTCCTTTTCCTTCAGCTCAGGCGGCAAAGTAATAATAATTGTCGTACCCTCGCCCAGCTTGCTCTGCAGCTCCAGCTGCATATCATGACGCTGCGCAATCTGCTTGGCAATTGCCAGCCCCAAACCGCTGCCGCTCTTATTATGCTCATTGCGCGCCTTATAAAAACGGTCGAAGGCATGCGGAATGTCCTCTTCCTTAATACCGCAGCCATGATCAATCAGCTTCAGCCTGTTACCGGTCAGCTCCAGCTTGATTTCGCTGCCCTCGGGAGAAAACTTGATGCTGTTATGCAAAAAAATCATCAGCATCTGACGCAAGCGTCCGTAATCACCGTTCAGCATGTAAATATCCTTATCCGCGCTGCCTGTAATCTGTAGCTTTTTATCAGCACCGAGCTGCCTGCCGCTGCGCACTGCGTCATGCATAACATCGACAAAGTTCAATGGAGCCTTTTCAATCGGAAAATCTGTATTCTGCAAACGTGATAAATCCAACAGGTCATTTATCAGACGTTGCAAAAACAGGCTTTCCTTATACATCTGCTCATGAAATTCCTCAACATCGGCCTTTTCCGTAACCACACCGTCACGCAAGGCCTCCAAGCTGCCGCGGATAACCGTCACAGGCGTACGCAGCTCGTGCGAAATGTTGGCAATAAACTCACGGCGCAGCTTTTCCAGCTTTTGGCTTTCGGCATCTGCTAGCTCCAGACGTTCCGCCAAAATATCAAGTGTACGCGCCAGCTCGCCGATTTCGTCGTTTTGCCTGATGTTGGTACGTGCCGTGTAATCACGTTCCGCCAAGCGCTCGGCAATATTTTTCATCTTCTCAATCGTGCCGGTAAAACGCCAGCTGAGCACTACCGAAAGCAGCATACCCAAAACCATCGCCACCAGCAGACTGATAAGCAGAATACACAGACCGGACCAGATAGCGTCACGCAGGCCTGCTACCGGAGAATGCAGCAAAAGCACAGCCTTTACCTGCCCCCGATCGTCATAAATCGGTCTGCCTACTGTCAGCATAATGCCGTCAAGCATAGGATTATATTCCTCGATAATAAACTCTTTGCCGTTAAAACCATCCTCAACCTTTTCCTTGACCTGAACCGGCAATCTTTCGTAGGCCTCCTTAGGAGTCTTAGGCGGCTCCTTCCAGGCAATCGGCGGCATCTGACGTTTAAAAAGAGTGAAACCACTATGCTCATGATGCTTCTGCACCTCTCTGCGCTGACGCTGCACCCTGTCCTTATTGATGCTCAGCTGACGGTTGCTGTCCACCACCCAGACGATTTCCTGCGTCACATTATCCAGATAGCTGATAAATTTGCTGTTGGCAATACCGTCACCGTGACGGCTTTCCATACGCTCCATATTATCACTCAATACTTCGGCAATCTTTTCCGCCCGCAGACGCATTTCCTTTTCCTTGATTTCAACCGTCTGCTGCTTAAAGAACTGGTAAAATACACCGCCGATAATCAGCGCAAATACAAGCAGTACCGCCAAAAAATACAGCGTCAGCTTTAAAGCAATCTTATTATTCATCCTTGTGTCCCTCAAAGCGGTAGCCTACGCCCCAAATAGTTTTGATTTCCCACAAAGGATGCTCATACTTATCCAGCTTAGCACGCAGGCGCTTGATATGCGAATCGACAGTACGGCTGTCACCGAAATAGTCATAGCCCCAGATACTGTCCAACAGATTATCACGGCTGAAAACCTTCGTAGAATTTTTCGCCAGCGTCCACAAAAGCTCAATTTCCTTTTTTGTCAACGGTACCTCTTCGCCGTTAATCTGCACTGCATACTTTTCCAGATTAATGTACAGATTTGCGTAAGAAAGAGTCTGAGCATTCGCCGGCTCCTGCGCACCCAGGCGACGTAGTACCGCACGCACGCGGGCCATCACCTCCGGTGCGCTGAACGGCTTAATCACATAATCATCCGCACCGATATCCAAACCCATAATCTTGTCGTAATCCTCACCACGCGCCGTTATCATAATAATAGGCACCATGGATTCCTTGCGCAGACGACGGCAAACCTCAAAGCCGTCTATTTCCGGCATCATCACGTCCAGCAGTACGACAGCAATTTCATGCTCATACTGCAGATATTTATCCAGCGCCTCTGCTCCGTCCAGAGCAACAACCGGCTCAAAGCCTTCCTTTTTGGCATAGCCGGATAAAATTGTCGTAATCTGTTTATTATCATCAGCGATAAGTATCTTTTTCATCGTAAAGCCTCCTTATATCACCTTTCTTTCATTATATTACATTTTAACGTCTATGTGTGTTAAAAGTATGACGCAAAAAAAGATATTTTTCAGCTTAAATTAAGTCAAAAAACATAAAAAAGTCATAATATGCCTGTACAATATAAGCAATGTTAAGGAACAACCAAAAGCAATACCTTAACTGCTGTATAAGATTACTAAGCAATAAAAATATAAGGAGTGATTCTAATGTTGAATATGAAAAAAATTCTCGTTACCGGTACAGTTTTGACGGCTTTCTGCACCAGCGCTTTTGCTGCCTCTGCAGATTCCCAGCCGCAGCCTTCTATGAGCGAGCGCGTAAACGCTATTCTGCATGAAAACGACGCAGACCGTCCCTGCCCGCCGCCGGTTCACAGAATGCATCGCCAAGGCCACAAGCTCACCCCGGAGCAGCGTGCCAAATTCCAAAAAATGCGCGAGGAATGGAAAAGCATGACACCCGAGCAGCGTGAAAAAGCTGTAGAAAAAATGCGCAAAGAGCGCAAAGAAGCTCACGAAAAATACGCCAAGGAAACAATGGCTAAACTCACTTCCGACCAAAAGGCAGAAGTGCAACAGTTCATTAAGGACGATATGGCACAGCGCAAAGCACGTCACGAGCGCCTGCAAAGTATGACACCCGAGCAGCGTGAAGCTGTAAGAGCCAACAGACCACTGCCGCAAAAGCACCACAAAGGTGAATTCCGCGGCTTCAGACATCACAATGGGGAATTCCCCCAACCGCCTCAGGATTAACGCAAGGCAAAAATAGTAAAAATTAATTAATCCTCTTTCCCTTCAATATAACCGTAAAAAGCTTCATCCCCTGGGAGCTTTTTGCAACATACTCTGTAGCTTGTGCGGCAACACAAGATATACAGCTCAACCCTTTTTTTCTACTCAATACTCATCAAAAGCAAAACCCCGCAGTCTGTCAGACCGCGGGGCTTTGTATTTTTGCGCACAACGCAAAAAGCGTCCGTTTGCCGCCGGACGCCTTTTACGTTTTTTGATGAGTATGAGTATATCATGAAGCGAAGTCAAGTTCTTGACTAAACTCTATGTATATGATAATCTAATTTTGGTGAAAAATCTATCTACAAAAATCGAAATTCGTGCTTTAATGAACACTTTTCATAAAATGTACATTATCGGGAAAGGAGCACTGCATACCATGGACAGAAGACAAAAAAAGACCAGGCAGGCCATTATTGATGCCTTTGTCAAACTGCTTACCAAAACAAGCTATGAAAAAGTAAGCGTCAAGGATATTATCGATGCAGCCGACGTCGGACGCAGTACCTTTTACAGCCACTTCGAAACAAAAGATGACCTGGCGCGCCAAATCTGCTTCGAGCTTTTCGACCATATTTTCAGTCCAGTTGTTCCTCCCTGCTCCACACATAATTTTTCCGATATGCCGCAAAACACAGAAACACGTATTACGCACATTCTTTACCACCTGCGCGACAAACGCGAATACTACCTTGGCATCATCAATTACGATGACGGCACCCTGTTCTTAGGCTTCTTCCGTGATTACATGCTGCAGAACGTCAGCATCAAGATGAGCGGTTCCTACGATGAATACTCACAAAGAGTGCCGGAGGACTTCTTAATTAACAGCCTCACCAGCAGCTTTGTCGGCATGATACGCTGGTGGCTCAAAAACAAAATGCATCCCGGTCCCGAGGTTGTCGCCGGTTATTATATGGCATTGATTAATCCTGCCATTGCCGAATTCCAGACCAAAGGCGAATAAAGATTGCTTACGCAACAAAAAAAGAACTGCTAAAGCTTTGTACAGCAACACACTGCACAGAGCTTTCGCAGTTCTTTTATTTTTTTAGAGATATTTAATCCACAATGGATAGGTACTCAGCACTACTACCAAAAGCAGTACGAAAATATCGCCGAAGCGCAGCGGTGCCGGCGGCATATTCTTGTAGGTGTTACCGCCAAAGCCCTTCAGCTCCATGGAAAGCGCCAGTGTTTCCGATTTAGCTACCGCACGCATAACCAACGGACGGATAACAACCAGATAAGCAAAGAAACGCTTGAACATATTGCCACGGTTAGAATAGCCGCGACAGCTTTGCGCATCCAACGTAATACCGCTATCGGTAAGGAAGTTAGGCACAAAGCGCAGCGCCGTAGTCAGCATGAAGGCATATTCGCAGGGCATATGAAAACGGTCTACCAAAGCCTTGGCAATGTCCTGAATTCGGCTCGCTGCCAGCAGGCACAAAAATGCCATCGTCATAACCAGCATACGCAGGCCGCCGGTAAGCGATACATCAAGCGGTGAGCCGAAAAGCAGCTGCAGTAAAATCATCATACCGGTGAAAACTGCCAGACCGCCGATAGCAGCCATCGTCATTCTGTCATGCTTAATGTATAGCAGCAGCGCCAGCTCCAAAACAAGAATCGTGGCTACCGCTTCTACCGGCAGAATGAACACCCAGGCAGTAACCGCCAGAGTAACTATAATCTGTGTAAAGGCTGTCAGCTTCATCTGCTTCCCTCCTTACAAATAACTTGCTTGCAAAATTCTTCGGCAGTTGCGGCCTCAATTCCCAAGGAAGCAGCCAGAGCTGCTACCGTAGGACGGCACAGGCCCCAGCGCTCCACAGGCTGGCTGCCGTCAAACAGCTTCGCCGGCGTACCATCGTAAACCAGCTTGCCGTAATGCAGTACAATCGCACGCTTAGCATAACGGCGTACAATATCCATATCATGCGAAATCAGCACAATCGTAATGCCGCGCTTTTCGTTGATTGCCTGCAGGTAGCTCATCATAGCTTCCTTTTCCAACGCATCCTGGCCATTGGTAATTTCGTCCAGAATCAGCGTACGCGGATTAAGCGCCAATGCCGCTGCTACGCCAAGGCGGCGCTTCTGTCCGAAGGACAGCAGTCGCGGGTATTCGTCCTTCAGCTCTGTCAGGCCCATAGCCTCCAGCGCTTCGTTTACCTGACGCTCTATAGTTGCCTCCGTCAGCTTTTTGGCACGCGGACCGTAAGCAACCTCATCAAATACAGTATCCTCTAAAATCTGCAGGTCCGGATTTTGGAACACGTAACCGATTTTGTCGGCCAAATCTGCCGGCTCACGCTTAACGATATCCTCACCGTCAACAAAAACCTGACCGCTGCGCGGATGGCACAGTGCCATAAACAGACGGCTCAAGGTTGTTTTACCGCTGCCGTTATGTCCCAGCAGCGCCACAAATTCTCCGTCCTCTATCTTGCAATCCATATCCTTGATTACAGGCTGTCCGCGCATATAAGCGAAATTGACATCCTTTGCTTCTAACATCAGTCAGCTCCCCCTTCTGCCGCAGCAATCCCATAGGTGCGAAAATCAGCCAGCGCATCCTCTTCGCTGCGCCAATCGCCCAAATCCACGCCGAGCTTTTCTTCCAGGCCCAGCTTAATCTGCCACAGTGACGGCAGTAGCGGACGCAATGCAGGATTTTCGTACATTTTAGGAGCAGCAGCCTCAAAGGCATCAGCCGCCACCAGCTCGCCATCGTTCAGTACAATCATACCCTTTACGTAAGGCACCACAAAACCCCGGCGATGTTAAACGGAAATAACCGTTGTACATTACTGCTAATGGATTTTACCTACCATTTTATACGGGAAACGTCCACCGTCCGGGTCCATTGCAGATACAGGCTCATCCAGCACGATAATCTCCGGATGCACGGCAAGCGTTGCAGCCAAAAGCAGACGCTGGCGCTGACCGCCGCTGAGCTCGTCCAGCTGATAGCTTTCACGCCCCGGCAGGCCTACATCCTCGAGCGCCTGTCTGGTGCGCTCTTCAACCTCATGCGGCGCAAAGCCGTGGTTAAGCAGGCTGAAGGCGATTTCCTCGCCGGCAGTCAGAGAAACCAGCTGGCTTTCGTAGTCTTCCATAATAAAGCCCACGCGCATAGCAATATCACTGACGCGCTTGCCCTTAGTGCTTTCGCCGTTAATTTTAACATCGCCGCTGTAGCGTCCGCCCATGTAATAGGGAACGATACCGGTCATAGCCTTGCACAGCGTTGTCTTGCCGGCACCGCTCGGTCCGGTGATAACGGTGAAGCTGCCTTTTTTTATTTCAAAGTTGATATCACGCAGCACCAGATCCGATTTTTTATAGGCAAAGTAAAAATTCTCTACGTTGATTACGCTTTCCATTATTTTTCATCCTCCTGAAAGTAAAACAGCTTCCGCACGGGAGCGTACAGGAAGAAGGTTATCAAGCCGTTAAGCAGGCCTACAATCGCAACTACCGGCAGCATAGCATAAATCCATACGTGCAACGGCAAGCCCAAAATAAGCTTCAGGATAAAAGTAAACAGACCGCCGCTGGTCATCGTGGCAACAAAGCCGGTGATAAAAGGACGCAGCTTCCATTCGCTGATACCTGCTTTGAACATAGCCTCAACCAAAAGGCAGCAGACAGTCGCACCAGCCAGCTCACTGGCAACGTTGCCCAGCGGGAAAGCTGATTTGGAGGACGGAACCAACGTCAGGCCGGCGATAAAACCGATACCTATAGCCTGCGACAGCTTGGGACGCGTCAGATTGATAACAATAGAATACATAGCAATTGTCCAGTTAGGCGTTACACCGCCGACGTTAGGACTTACAGTGTGCAGAATAATACCGATTGCCAGCAGCATCGCCGTAATTGCGACCCAGCGGTAGCCATCCTGCATTGGCTCAACCTCTATCAGCTGCGGCACAGGTTTATTATTTCTTTCATCCATGAGTAATTACACCTCTCCCTAAAATAGTGCCAGAAAATAATATGTTATCATTATACTATATTTAAATGCTTTTGTAATGCTTTAGCGAAAAAAAGTATCCTGCGTTATAGCAGGAGAAGAAAATTGTTACAAAGGTAATAAAAAATCTGCCACGCTTTCGCATAGCAGATTCTTTATTTTATGACGGGTTACGCTCTCTTGCCCCCAAGCTCACGCAGCAGCTCCTCCGGCGTAATGTTGTGATAAGCCAGAAGCACCAGGCAGTGATACCACAAATCTGCCATTTCGTGCAGCACCTTATCCTTTTCGCCGTTCTTGGACGCGATAATCGTTTCCGTAATTTCCTTGCCCAGCTTCTGCAGCAGCTTATCCTGACTGCCGCTCATGAGGAATTTCATCTCCGCATCATCAGCCTGACGCTTGTACAAAATCATGCGGTACAGTTCGCTGATAACCTTCGGCAGGCCTTCTACCTCAGGCACCGGCAGATTGGACGTATGCCACAGCGGATTATGGAAGCAGGAATATTCACCTGTATGGCAGGCCACACCCTGCTGCTCTACCTTTACGAGCAGCGCGTCACCGTCGCAGTCGTAGAACAGCTCCACAACCTTCTGCAGATTGCCGCTAGTCGCACCCTTGTTCCACAGCTCCTGACGGCTGCGGCTCCAGAACCAGGTATAACCTGTTTCTAATGTTTTGAGCAATGACTCCTCATTCATGTACGCCAGCATAACAACATCGTTCGTGCGTACATCTACAACAACAGCAGGCACAAGACCTCTGCTGTCAAATTTGATTTTAGAAATATCGATCTGCATTATAACCTCACCTCTATACCTCGAGAACGCAGATACTCCTTCACCTGCTTAATGGTGAAGGTTTTATAGTGAAAAACAGAGGCCGCCAACACAGCGTCAGCGCCACCTTCTGTCAGCACATCATAGAAATCCTCCAGCTTACCTGCACCGCCGCTGGCGATAACAGGCACATTTACGACACTGCTCACGGCCTTCGTCAGAGCAATGTCATAGCCGTTTTTCGTGCCGTCGGCATCCATGCTTGTCAGCAGGATTTCACCGGCACCGAGCGCCACACCTTTTTTTGCCCATTCTACGGCATCAAGGCCCGTCGGCTTACGCCCGCCCTGCACATAAACCTCCCACTTGTTCTCACCGCATTTACGTGCATCAATTGCGAGAACAATGCACTGATTGCCAAACAGTTTGGCGCCGTCGGCAATCAGCTGCGGATTTTTTACCGCTGCGGAATTCAGCGAGGTTTTGTCAGCACCGCCACGCAGAGCATTTTTGATATCCTCCACACTGCTGATACCGCCGCCGACTGTCAGCGGCATAAAAACCTTGGCCGCAGTTCTGCTGATAACATCCAGCATCGCCTTGCGCTCCTCAAAGGTCGCAGTAATATCAAGGAAAACAAGCTCATCGGCACCCTCGGCATCATAAGCCGCCGCACGCTCCACCGGGTCACCGGCATCACGCAGGCCGACAAAGTTCGTGCCCTTAACAACACGTCCTTCCTTAACATCAAGACAAGGAATAATTCTCTTCGTAAGCATCTTATTCCTCCTTTGCCGCAGCAATTTTTAAAGCGTCCGGCAGATTAACGGCACCGGTATAAATTGCCTTACCGATAATGCAGCCTGCTACGCCATCCTTTTCGTATTTTTTTACGTTGCGGATATCATCGAGCGAAGCTACACCACCGCTGGCAATAATCGGTACGCCGCAGGCACGCGCCAGCGCCGCTGTCGCTTCGGAATTTACACCGCTGAGCATACCGTCACGGCTGATATCGGTAAAGATAATCGTTGCCACGCCGTAGTCTGCCATGCGCTTGGCCAGCTCGGTTGCGGCAACGCCGCTGCCCTCGCCCCAGCCTTCGATAGCTACATCACCATTTTTCGCATCAATGCCTACAGCGATATGTCCGGGATATTTGGTGCAGGCCTCTTTGACAAGCTCAGGATTCTTTACGGCAGCGCTGCCCAAAATAAGTCGCTCCACACCCAGCTCCAAAAGCTTTTCTACTGCCTGCAGATTGCGGATACCGCCGCCAAGCTCGACAGGAATTTTTACAGTTTTAAGAATGCGTTCAATCACAGGCAGGTTTTTGCCCTCGCCCGCCAGCGCACCGTCAAGATCAACAAGATGCAGCCATTCGGCACCGCAGGCCGCCCACTTGGCAGCCATCTCCGCCGGGTCATCGGCAAAAACAGTTTCCGCATCAAAGCGTCCCTCCGTCAGACGCACACAGCGTCCGCCGCGGATATCTATTGCAGGATATATAATCATAATTTTCCCCTCATAATTCAACAAAATTTTTCAGCAGGCGCATGCCGACTCTGCTCGACTTTTCCGGATGGAACTGGAAGGCCTGTACCTTACCGCGTCCTACGGAAGCAGTAACCTCCATGCCATAGTCACAGACCGAGGTAATAATGCTTTTGTCCTCCGGCTCCGCATGAAAGCTGTGCACAAAGTAAACGTATTCACCCTCCGCACCCTCTAAGAGCGGGGACGGACTACGCAACTCCAGCTTATTCCAGCCCATATGCGGAATCTTCAGCTCGGTATGCAGCAAGCGCACCTGACCTTTGAAAAAGCCCAGGCCCTTAACTCCCGGCGCTTCGTCACTGCCCTCAAATAAAAGCTGCATGCCCAGGCAGATGCCGAGAAAAGGCTTGCCGCTGTGCAGGCTGTCCATAATCACGGGAATCAGGCCTGACTTTTCCAGGTTTGCCATGCAATCGCCAAAGGCACCTACACCCGGAAGAAGAATTTTTTCAGCCTGCGCAATCACAGCAGCATCGCTTGTCACCATAGGCTCCGCGCCGATAGAACGCAGCGCATTCTGTACGCTGTAAAGATTGCCCATGCCATAATCTATAATCGTTATTTTCTTACTCATATATTTCCCTCATGCTAACTCAAAACACGTGTGATGCAGCCGGTGCTTTATAGTGTGTCTTAAAGTGTACCCTTGCTGCTCATAACACCATGCACACGGCTGTCAAAGGCTACTGCCTCTGCCAACGCTCTGGCAAAGCCCTTGAAAATCGCTTCGATGATGTGATGCGTATTCTTGCCGTAAAGCACGCGTATATGCAGCGTGAGACCTGCCTGCATTGCCAACGCACGGAAGAATTCCTCCGTCATCTCGGCATCGTAAATGCCAAGCTGCACCTTAGGAATATCCGCATCAAAAACAAGATACGGACGACCGCTGAAATCCAGGCACACCTGCACCAGTGCTTCATCCATCGGTAAAAAGCAGTTGCCGTAACGGTGAATGCCTGCTTTATCGCCTACAGCCTCCTTCAGCGCCTGACCGAGGACAATCCCGCAGTCCTCCACCGTATGATGACTATCAACATCCAAATCACCAACAGCATGCAGCACCAGATCGCTGAAGCTGTGCTTAGCCAAAAGCGTCAGCATATGGTCAAAAAAGCCGATGCCTGTATTAATTTCACAGCTGCCGCTGCCATCAAGACACCATTCGGCGCTAATGCCTGTTTCCAGCGTTTTTCTTTCTACATTACCGCTTCTCATGCTTTTACCTCCGCACACAGCTCGGTGATTTTAGCAATAATCTGCTTGTTTTCTTCAGGTAAGCCGATGGTGATACGCAAGCAGCCCTGCAGCACCGGATGCGTACTGAAATCACGCACCAGAATACTGTTGGCCAGCAGATACTTAAAAATCAGCTTGCCTCCTGCAGCCTGCTCCGGCAATCTTTCGCTAAATTTCGCCGCATAAGCCTTGGCAAGCTGCTGCATCAGTTCTCCCTCCGCACGGAAGGTAACAAAATTAGTTGCGGTAGGCCATACCTTAAAGCCTAAGGTTTTCAGACAGTCTGCAAATTTATCGCGTTCCTCACGGATGGTTTTGATGCGTTCTTTATACAATTCCTTGTTTTCGTAAACTGTTTTAGCTGCCATCAGCGTAAAGGCATTTACATGATACGGTAGCAAAGCCTTGCCCAGCTGACGCACCAATCCCAGCGCACCCACTGCGTAACCGCAACGCAAGCCTGCCAAGCCATAGGCCTTAGAAAAGGTGCGGAAAACCATCAGATTGCTGTAGCGTCCGACCAAGCTCAAAGTAGAGCCTGCTACCAGCCACAGCTTGTGCATCGGACGCAAATCATTCGGTGCCAGCTCCTTGCCATCGGCAAATTCCATATAGGCCTCATCCATAATAACCGGACAGTCTACATTTGCAAGAATTTTTTCCATAGCCGCCAAGCTGTTATAATTGCCTGTCGGATTATTAGGATTGCAGACAATCAAAAGTGACGGCTGCTGCTCCTTACAAAAGCTGATAACGCTGTCAGCATCAACAAAGCCTTCGGCTGTCAGCGGATAGCGTACCTCCTCGCTGTCGGAAAGAGCAGCGTACTCGCCGTACATGGAAAATGACGGCCAAGGTACGGCAATCTTTTTGCCCGGCCCGCCAAAAACATAGCAGGCCTTTTCCAACAGCTCACTGGAGCCGTTGCCGATTTTTACACAGTCAATATCCACATCCAGCTCTTTGGCAATCACTTCGCACAGATTTTCCGATTTAATCGGCGGATAACGGTTAAAAGGAAAGCGCGCGGTGCGTTGGGTAATTTTTTCCGCAATCTCCTGCGGCAGCGGGTAATTGCTTTCGTTGGCGTTAACAATAATATCCGCCGCCACGCTTTCTACGGCATATTCCTCCATCGCCTCAATACTTTGGCGAACAGTAAAGCTACTCATCTTCTGCCTCCTTATTTACCCACACGTTTACGAATAGCGTTGGCATGAGCCTGCAGGCCCTCTGCTTCAGCCAAGGTAATAATATCGTCAGCAGCAGCCATCAATGCCGGATCAGTGTAGGCAATGATGCTTGTTTTCTTCATAAAGGTTTCTACGTTCAGTACGGAATAGAACTTCGCCGTACCGCCTGTCGGCAGAACGTGGTTCGGTCCTGCATAGTAATCGCCCAGCGGTTCCGGTGAATAAGCACCCAGGAACATAGCACCGGCATTACGGATATACGGCATAATTTCAAACGGTGCCTTAGTCATGATTTCCAAATGCTCCGGTGCGGAAAGGTTAGCCATTTCGATAACGGTAGGCATATCCTTGGCAAGGATAATCTTGCCTGCCTGCTGCAGTGAGGTACCTGCAATTTCCTTACGCGGCAGCTGTGCCAGCTGTACTTCTATTTCTTCGCCCACAGCGTTGGCCACGCGCTCGCTGTCGGTAATCAGAATAGCGCAGGCCAGCGGGTCATGCTCTGCCTGACTCAAAAGGTCTGCTGCCAGATAGGTCGGATTAGCGCTGTCATCTGCTACAATCAAGATTTCGCTCGGGCCGGCAAGCATATCAATATCAACGTGACCGATAACGGCTTTTTTAGCCAAAGTTACGAAGATATTGCCGGGGCCGGTAATTTTTTCTACCTTCGGTACGGTTGCGGTGCCAAAGGCCAGCGCAGCAATCGCCTGTGCGCCGCCCATTTTATAAATTTCGGTAACGCCGATTAATTTTGCCGTTACCAGTACGTTCGGATTAACCTTGCCGTCCTTTCCGGGCGGTACGGCCATCACAATGCGGGGAACGCCTGCTACCTTTGCCGGGCAGGCATTCATCATTACAGACGAAGGATAAGCAGCAGTGCCGCCGGGAACATAAATACCGACGGAATCAACCGGGGTAACCTTTTGGCCCAGCAGTGAACCGTAAGGACGGTTCGTAAGCCAGGTTTTCGGCATCTGCTCCTCATGGAACTTCATAACATTGGCGATGGCACGCTCCAAAGCAGCCTTCACTTCCGGTTTGACAATAGCTTCCGCTTCCGCAAATTCTTCCTCGGTTACACGGATATTTTCCGGTGTCAGCTCTACGCGGTCAATCAGCTTAGTATAGTAAAAAAGGCTTTCATCACCGTTTTTGCGCACATCAGCAACAATCTGGTCAACAACCTGTGCTGCCGTCATGTGTCTGCCGAACATAGCATCCGTGCCTGCTTGAATACGCGGGGATAATTCCACCTCGTCAAAAGCCTTCTTCTTCATTAAAGCAGCAATCTCTGCTGCGCTCATCTTTCTTGCGTCTGTAACCTGCATTTTATTTATCCTCCTCATTTAAAACAATACGTAAATCCTCAACCAGCTTGTGCAAGCGCGCAAATTTCAGCTTGAAGCTGGCGCGGTTGGCAATCAGTCTGGCAGTAGCGGTAAAAATAGAATCAACCTCCGCCAGTTTATTTTCTTTCAGGGTACGCCCTGTTTCTACTATATCTACAATCATTTCGCTCAGGCCCACGATAGGTCCAAGCTCAATCGAGCCGTTGAGCTTCACGATTTCTGTCTGAATGCCCAGCTTATTGAAATAAGCCTTGGCGCAGTTAGGATACTTCGTTGCTACCCGCAGGTGAGCATAATCCGTCAGCTTAGCGCGTCGCTTAGCCTCCGGCACTGCCATCATCAGGCGGCAGCGGCCAAAGCCCAAATCCAACAGCTCTACTACGTCCTTATCCTGCTCCAGCAGCACATCCTTGCCGATGATACCGATATCTGCTGCACCGTATTCTACATACGTCGGCACATCAACGGTCTTGGCAATAATAAAGCGCACCTTGGTTTCCTCGTTGCTGATAACCAGCTTACGCGAATCCTCGGTAACATTTTCGGCGCTGTAGCCTACCTTCGCCAACAGGCGTACAGACTTATCGAACAGCTTGCCCTTAGGCAATGCTATAGTAATGTATTCGTCCATAAAAATACCCCTCTATATTTCCCAGCCATAAGCTTAATGCGTCTAATTTTTTCCTTTAAGCTTATTCTACATATACTAACGATTTACAGCCATATTCCTTTACTGCGAGCGCTGCTCCCTGCAGGTCCGCAGCCTCGGTCAGCAGCTTCACGCTACGACCTTCGCGGCGCAATGCTGTCGCTTTGGCAATCGCCTCTGGCAGCTTGCCTTCGCTCCAGGCTACCAGTACATCCCAGGTGCGGTTATTGGTAATAACGCCGTTGCGCTCCAAAGCCAGCAGTACGCGGTCCACGCCGACAGCAAAGCCTGTTGCCGGGCACTCCAGACCGAAGCGCTGCATCATCTTATCGTAGCGTCCGCCGCCTGCCACCGGATAACCCATTTCCGGCAGGTACACTTCAAAAAGCATGCCCGTGTAATAGTCAAGCGAACGATATAAGCCAAGGTCAAAGCTCAAATAGCCTGCTGCACCGTAAGCATCCACCAGCTTGTAGATTTTGCGCAAATCATTCAGAGCGCCTTGGCACTTAGTGTTAGTTACTATTGCAGCAACCTTGTCCAAAAGCTCTATGCCACCCTGCAGGAAGAGGAAATCGGCAAAAAGCTGCTTGATTTCCGGACGGATATTTTCCATCGCATCTGCCATTTGCTGCATACCCACAGCATCATGACGGCGCAGGTAATCCTTCAGCTGCTGCAGCTGAGCAGCATCAAAGCCTGCTTCCTCCGCCAGGCCGTTGATAAAATCAACGTGCCCCAAGCTGATAGCGAACTTCTGCAAGCCTGCAGCCTGCAATGCTTCGGCTGCCAGCACGATAACCTCGGCATCGGCAGCAGCGCCGCTGGCACCCAGCATTTCTACACCAGCCTGCTCAAATTCGCATTGCCGTCCTGCCTGAATTTCTTCATAACGGTAAAGATTTGCCAGATAGCAAAGACGTTTGATCTTTTCGCCGCCCTGCAGGCGCGTCGCTGTCAGGCGGGCAATCGGCGCCGTCATATCATTGCGCAGAGCCAGCAGATTATTGCTGCGGTCAAAAAAACGGAAGTCCCCTTTGGCACCGGAAGCGCCGAAGGTATCAACATATTCGAAATCGGGTGTTTTTACCTCATCGTAACCCCATTTGTCAAAAACGTTGATAATTGCATTTTCAATTCCGCGGCGTGTCTTCATCTCTCCCGGCAGAATATCCTTGGTTCCGTATGGAACCTGGTATACCTTATTAGTCATCTTCTTTCTTCCCCTCTTTTATAACTTGCATAACAGAATTATAACCATCCGCGCCGTAAACAAGACAACGCTTAACACGTGAAATGGTTGCGGTGCTGGCACCAGTTTTCTCTACGATAGTTTCGTAAATACAGCCTTCATCCAGCATGCGCGCTACCTCCAGGCGCTGTGCCATGGCCTTCAACTCGCTGATAGTACAGATATCCTCAAAAAATTTATAGCATTGCTCCTCATCCTTTAAGCTGAGAATCGCTTTGAATAACTGGTCTGTTAAATGATCATGAATATTTGCTGCCATTTTTTAGTTTCCTCCTGTGCGTTACGTGCATATAACGATAGTACTTTAACTCACTAACTCGTAAAAATACTTTAATACTTTATCTTGTGAAAGTCAAGAAAAATTTACAAAAAATCTTTTTTCCGCAGGTTTTGTAAAAAATTTCGCATTTCCCTTTACAATTACCTAGTATTTTGATATAATTTGAGCAATTCCTGAAATCCATTGGACGCAGCTTTACAGCTTTACAGTTTTTTAGTAAATTTTACGCAAAACTGTTGACAATATCCTAAAATAGATGTATGATTATTTCATTCAAACTTAACAGAGATTTCATCAAGAGTAGCTGAGGGACTGGCCCGATGAAGCTACGGCAACCACACATCAGTGAACGGTGCCAATTCCAACGGATAATTCCGGCAGATGAAGATTACAGATGCAAAGTATCCTTCGCCGTGCCGGTGAAGGATTTTTTTACGTCGGCCGTCGATTCCGACAGCTGACGTACACCGGAGAATGCGACTCTCAAGCAGCATCCGCTGACTTCTATTGGAAAATAATCTCTCACACTAAAATAAGGACTGCTGAAACTTGCGGTCACATTAGAAAGGAACACAAGAATGATAGAACTAGTTAATGTAGAAAAAACCTACTACAGCAAAGCCGGCGACATCCATGCTCTGCACAAAACAAGCCTGAGCATCAAGGCTGGCGAAATTTTCGGTATCATCGGTCTTTCCGGTGCCGGCAAATCCACATTGGTGCGCTGCATCAACATGCTGGAAAAACCGACTGCAGGCCAGGTATTCGTTGACGGCCAGGAGCTGACCGCCATGAGCGAAGCACAGCTGCGTAAAGCACGTCAAAGCATCGGCATGATTTTCCAGCACTTCAACCTGCTGGCAAGCCGTACTGTTTATGATAACATCGCTTTTCCGCTGGAAATCCAAGGTCTGAGCAAGAGCGAAATCGACAAGCGCGTACGTCCTCTGTTGGAGCTGGTACAGTTGGAAAGCCGTGCCAACTACTATCCCAGCCAGTTGTCCGGCGGCCAGAAACAGCGTGTAGGCATTGCCCGCGCCCTGGCAAGCAATCCTAAGGTACTTCTGTGCGACGAAGCAACCAGCGCCCTCGACCCGCAGACTACCAAATCTATTCTGCATCTGCTGCAGGACATCAATAAAAAGATGAATCTGACCATCGTGCTGATTACACACCAGATGGAGGTTGTAAAAACTATCTGTGACCGCGTTGCTGTTATCGAAAGCGGCGACATCATTGAAGAAGGCCCGATGATTGACGTATTCACCAATCCGCAGCACCCCACTACCAAGGAATTTACCAAGAGCGTTATCAACGCCGAGCTACCTGATATCGTTAAACAGATGAAATTAAGCGATACCTATACCGAAGGCAGCAAGCTGCTTGTGCGTATCTCCTTCATCGGCGACAGTGCCAGTGAGCCTATTATTTCCGGTATGGTAAAACATTTTGATGTTGACGTAAGCATTATTTCCGGTAATACCGACCAGCTGAAGGATGTCCTCTTCGGCACCCTGCTGATTGAGATTTCCGGTAACCGCGAGCGCATTAAAAATGCATTGGAATATCTGCATCAGCAGCATCTGAAAACGGAGGTAATTGGCTATGAGTCCTGATATGATTGACCTTTTAATAAAATCCTTTTGGGAAACCTGCTACATGGTTTTCGCTTCTACCGCACTTTCCACTTTAATCGGCGTTCCGCTGGGCGTAATCCTTACCGTAACCCGCAAGGACCACATTCTGCCGAACCAACCGCTTAACACTATTCTGGGTGCGATTGTCAACGCAACACGTTCCACTCCTTTCATTATATTAATGGTAGCAATTATTCCGCTGACACGTATGATTGTCGGCTCTTCCATCGGTACTACCGCAGCAATCGTGCCGCTGACTATTTCCGCAGCACCGTTCATTGCACGTATCATTGAATCTTCTCTGTTGGAAATCAACCCCGGCATTATCGAAGCAGCACAGGCTATGGGTGCAAGCCCGATGCAGATTATCACTAAGGTACTGCTTCCCGAAGCAATGCATTCCATCGTACTGGGCGTAACGCTTGCCATCATCAGCTTAATCGGCTACTCCGCAATGGCCGGCACCTTAGGCGGCGGCGGTCTTGGTGACCTGGCAATCCGCTACGGCTACCAGCGCTTCCAGATGGATGTTATGATTGCCACCGTTGTCGTGCTCATCGTCATGGTACAGGCAATGCAGTCCTTAGGCGACTACGCATCCAAAAAGCTTAACAAAAACAAACTGTAATCTACAAGCCAAATGAGGATTTACAACGATGAAGCGAGTTTCATCGACGTAATAAAGAAAAAAGCCGCTGCTGTCTGACAGCAGACCACCATTATTTTAGGGAGGAACAACTTATGAAGAAAATTACCAAACTTTTACTCACCGTTGCGCTCTGCGCACTGACCATCATCGCCGCAGGCTGCGGCGGTGACAACAAGGCAGCCGACAAAAAGGCTGACCCGAACGCACCTGTTAAAATCGGCGTAACCGCAGGTCCGCACGCTGAAATCATGGACAACGTTAAAAAGCTGGCTGAAAAACAAGGCCTGAAAATCGAAGTTGTCGAATTCTCCGACTATGTAACCCCGAACGTATCCCTGGCACAGGGCGAGCTGTTTGCCAACTCCATGCAGCATGCTCCGTATCTGGCAGCAACTCTGAAAAAAGAGCCTAAATTCGAGCTAGTTGAAGCTTTCAAAACCGTAAACTTCCCTATGGCTATCTATTCCACCAAATATAAAAAGGTTGAGGATATCCCGGCAGGCGCAACCATCGGCATTCCTAACGATCCGTCCAACGGTGCTCGCGCACTTCTGGTTCTGGCTGACAAAGGCTTCATCGAAGTTAAGGATAAAAACGATGTTTCCACCTCTGTAGCAAGCATCACCAAAAATCCGAAAAACTACAAGATTCAGGAGCTGGACGCTGCTTCAATTCCTAAAGCAATGGGCGACCTTGATATTGCCGTAATCAATGCCAACTATGCACTGGTTGCCAAGCTGAATCCGTCTAAGGACAGCCTGCTGGTTGAACGCGCCGATAACCCGTTTGTTAACATCTTCGTAACCACCAAGGCTAACGAAAAGGATCCGCGTATGGAACAGCTGAAGAAGATTTACACCTCCGCTGAAAACAAAAAATTCATCGAGGATCACTTCAAAGGCTCCATTACTCCGGCATTCTGATTTACCGAAGCATAGTGCAAAAGCTCCCGCAGACTTCTGTGGGAGCTTATTTCTTAGCTTACCGCAATTTCTAAAAAAATTTGCATTTAGCACTTTACAAATTTAGCGTACTAAAGTATAATGGGTACATAGTTAAATGCTAATTAACAAATGAGGTGTGGAAAATGAAAAAATTATTAGCTTTAGTAATGGGCCTGATGATGATGCTCATGATGGTTGCCGGTTGCGGCAGCGACGGCCCTAAAAAAATGGTAATCGGTCTGGACGATAACTTCGCTCCTATGGGTTACCGCAATGAAAAGAATGAAATCGTCGGCATGGATATCGACCTTGCACGCGAAGCCTGCAAGCGTGCCGGCATGGAAGTAGAATTTAAACCAATCGACTGGGGTGCAAAGGAAGCAGAGCTCAAATCCAAACGCATTGATGCTATCTGGAACTGCTTCACCGTTAACCCGGAGCGTGAAAAGGTATATGGCATGTCCAAGCCTTACATCAACAACTCCCAGCTGGTTGTTGTTCCTAAGGATTCTCCGATTAAAACCCTCGAAGATTTAAAGGGTAAAATCGTAGCGGTACAAGATGACAGCACAGGCTCCTACCTGCTCGAGCAGCCTGCACACAAAGAGCTGGCAGCTTCCATGAAGGAAGTTCGCAAATATCCCGACTTCGCAGCTATTTACATGGAAATAGACAACAAACGTGTTGATGCTGCTATCGTAGACGCAGTTCTTGCTCGCGGCTATTATGACAAAAAGAAACCCGGTGCCTACAGAATTCTTGAGCAAACCATGGGCGATGAGGTTGTAGCAATTGCCTTCCGTAAGGACGACAAAGACTTCAAAGACCGCATCGACAAAGCTATGGATCAAATGAAAAAAGACGGTACCTGCAAAAAGATTTCCGAAAAATGGATGGGCGCAGATATCACAAAATATTAATTTGTTATCACTTGAGGGCTGTCGCATTTAGCGGCAGCCCATATTATAATTATATGGAGAGAAATAATTTATGGATTACGTTTTAAATATCATCCCTCAGATGATGGATGGCTGCCTGGTATCATTTCAAGTTTTTATTATCACCATCGTACTGAGCATTCCGTTGGGCATTCTGCTCAGCCTTGGCCGTGTTTCCGGCATTAAACCCCTGCAGGCCCTCATCGGCGGCTACGTTTGGATTCTGCGCGGTTCCCCGCTGATGCTGCAGATTTTCTTCGTTTACTTCGTACTGCCGTCCGTAGGCATTCGCCTGCCGGACTTTGAATCAGCCATCGTAGCCTTTGTATTAAACTACGCTGCCTACTTCTGCGAAATCTTCCGCGCCGGCATCCAGGCAATTCCTGCAGGCCAATACGAAGCAGCGCACACTCTGGGCATGAACTATGTACAGACCATGCGCCGCATCATCCTGCCGCAGGTTATCCGCATCATCCTGCCGCCTATCAGCAACGAAACCATTACTCTGGTAAAGGATACCTCCCTGGTATACGTTCTGGCAATGAACGATCTGATGCGTACCGCACGTAATCTGGTACAGCGTGACTTTTCTATTACCCCCTTCATCGTTGCTGCTGTCTTCTACCTGCTGGCAACTCTGATTTTAACCATTGTTTTTGAACGTCTGGAAAAACGCTTCTCCAGATATGACCAATAGGAGGAGTAACCACTATGACTACTAAAATCAAAGCAACCAATATCTGGAAAAAATTCAATAACCTCGAAGTACTAAAGGGCATTGACCTTGAAGTAAATGAGGGCGAAGTTGTTGCCGTTATCGGCCCTTCCGGTGGTGGCAAGAGCACCCTGCTGCGCTGCCTCAACAAGCTGGAAACAATCGATAAAGGCAGTATCACCATCGACGGCGAAGAGCTGTGCCGTGAAACCTCCGGTGGTACGGAATATGTCAAGAACAATGATGTCCGCCGCATCGCCTGCAAAATGGGCATGGTATTCCAGCAGTTCAACCTTTTTCCGCATATGACTGTTCTGGAAAATCTGATTGAAGCGCCTGTCAACGTACAAAAGCGCGATAAAGCAGAAGTTATCAAGGAAGCAGAGGTTCTGCTGGCAAAGGTCGGCCTTTCCGAAAAGCGTGATGTTTATCCGCGCAAGCTCAGCGGTGGCCAGCAGCAGCGTGTAGCTATCGCCCGTGCTTTAGCTATGAAGCCCGCCATTATGCTTTTTGACGAGCCTACCTCTTCTCTGGACCCGGAGCTGACCGGTGAGGTTTTGCGCACTATGCGCGAGCTGGCAGACGAAAAAATGACCATGGTAGTCGTAACGCATGAAATGGGCTTTGCCCGTGAAGTTGCCACCAAGGTTGTTTTCATGGCTGACGGTCATGTGCAGGAGCAGGGCAGTCCAGAGGAAATTTTCGTTAACCCCAAAAACGAACGTCTGAAATCCTTCTTAAAAGTAATTTTAAAGTAATCAGATAAAGGTTTCTAAATTAATTCACAGATTACACCTACCTTTGTCATATATGTTTGTTACAATAATACTCGAGGATGAAAGGAACCTATTGAACAAGGCAAGCAAAGAAAGGTGATTTCAATGCACGTTAAAATTCTTGGCCCCATGACTAAGCAGGCAGAGCTGCTCTTGCAGAACACTGCTATTGCTTTAAAGAAGCTCAAGGTTAAGGCTGAGTTTGAAAAAGTTTCCGAATTCCAAAAGGTAGTGGCCTATGGAGTGATGGTCTTCCCCGCTTTAGTCATCGACGAAAAATTAGTTGCTGTCGGCAGCACGCTTTCGGTAGATGAAGCCATGACTCTTATAAAGCAACTCTCCTAAACATATCTTTTCATCATACACCTCTCCTTAAAATACACCGCACCGTGCGAAATGTGCGGTGTATTTTTTTGTTTTGGAAGCATTTTGATTAATGTAAAATTTATGTAAAGTTCCTTACGCACTTTTAACATCATAAAATTTCGAGTATAATAAGTATAGGTATATGCTATTTTTACAGCAATCATGGATGCATACAAATTAAAAAAGGGGACTTATTTTTTATGCTTGCTTATTTCTTGGCATTTTTAGGCGGTATCGCCTTATTTATGTATGGTATGCAGCTGATGGGTGACGGTCTGCAAAAGGCTGCCGGCGCCAAGCTGCAAAAGATTTTGGAGGCCATGACAGGCGTGCTCGCTATGGGCATCCTGTTGGGCGCAGTTGTTACTGCAGTGCTGCAGGCCAGCGGTGCTACCACCGTTATGACCGTAGGCCTGGTAAATGCGGGCCTGCTCACGCTGAAGCAGGGCTTCGGCATTATCATGGGTGCCAACATCGGTACTACTATGACGGCACAGCTCATCGCCTTCAAGCTTTCCGATTATATCACGATTTTAATCTTCATCGGCTTTTTGATGCAGCTGCTGGCGAGAAAAAGCCGCACAAAATATCTTGGTCAGGTTATGCTGGGCTTCGGTATTCTGATGCTGGGCATGGATATGATGGGCAAAGCTGTTATGCCTCTGCGTAACTATCCCGGCTTTGTGCATTTCATCGAGGTTTTCTCCAGCAATCCGTTGCTTGGCATCGGTATCGGTATGATTATGACTGTGCTGATTCAGTCCAGCAGTGCTACCATCGGTATTCTTATCGCTATGGCCGGTCAGGGACTTATTCCGCTGGAGGGTGCGATTCCTGTACTGCTCGGCGACAATATCGGTACCTGTATTACTGCCGTACTCGCTTCACTGCGTGCTAACCTTACGGCTAAGCGTGTAGCTGCAGCTCACGTAATGTTCAACGTCATCGGCAGTATAATTTTTGTAGTCTTTATGCCGTTCTTCATTAAATTCGTGCTGCTTGTATCGCCTGACGGCGACATAGCGCGTCAGATTGCGAATGCGCACTCGGCGTTCAACATTTTGAACACGCTGCTCTTTATGCCCTTTGTTAACCCTTTCATCAAGCTGGTAGAAAAGATTGTGCCCGGCAAAGCAGAAATCATCTCCATGCGCCCTGTTTATCTTGACAAAAACATGCTGAACACTCCCTCTATCGCTATCAGCCTTGCTGTCAAAGAGGTTGTGCGTATGGGCGAGCTGGCACGCAAGGACGTGCGTCTTGGCATGGAGGCTATTCAAAGCTTTGATGCCGACAAGGTAAAATACGTTTTGGAGCACGAGCCTGTTGTCGATGCGCTGGAGCGGGATATTACCGACTATCTGACACAGATGAGCTCATCTGAAATGAGCGAAAGCCTGACGACACGCCACACCGGTCTTTTGCACGCCTGCACGGATATCGAACGTATCGGTGACCATGGCGAAACATTGGCTAAACGCGCACGCAAGCTTGTTGAGGAGGACGTGGTTTTCTCTGATGAGGCTAAGGCCGAGCTGCTGCAGCTCAGCGAAATGGTACTGCGTGCCTCCGGACGTTCATTGGAGGCCCTAGAGAAAAATGATAAGGTTATTGCGGAAGACGCTGTGCGTCTGTGCCGTGAGGTTAAGCAATACCAGAAGGAAATCCGTAAGAATCATATCACGCGCCTTAACGAACATATCTGCAATCCTACTGCAGGCTTTGTTATGATGGAGCTGCTGATTAACATGAAGCGTGTATCCGATCATTCCAAAAACATTGCCCAGCTGGTTCAGGGAACATTCTAAAGCTTATAAAGCAACAGCAAGCATACAGACTACTGCTCAACATAGTCTGTATGCTTTTCTTTTGCGTAAAAGCATTGCTAAGCTAACAGAGTACGTACATAATTAATCCGCACTTTCTCATATGCGCTTATGAATTTACTCAAGTATACTTTAGTAAATCGTACTTGAGTAAATTTACTCAAAATATTGCAAACTCTGCTTGCCTAAAACAACAGTACAATCACCATAGTCTTATCCTTACATATCTATTTTGCTGTACTTATAAAATCACAGCTTTTTCACAAAATCTTTGCTATAATTTAAGTAAGCAAGGACTGCGTTTCCGACTGCTACAGTCTTAGCGCAGTCCTTTTTGGTTACGCGTAGAGCCTCAAACGGCTTTACGGTTTTTTATTATACCTATTGCAGCAGTGATTTTTATAATATATAAATTTATAAAATATATTATATATATTGAGCACAACATTGCTCCGCTGCAAAACGACGGAACGCTGCAGCGTTTCACACTTTTTTTACTTTAATTATTGATGACACCTTTTACTAATTACAGGTAAAGTATTACAATATAAGATGAGTATTTATCAGCTTAGATTCAGATTATAAAAAAAGAATATGAACAGGCTTCGGATATCGCCCTGAGCTTCATATTCCAGGAGGTTACTATGCAGATAGGATTGGATATTGGCAGTACCACAATTAAAATCGCCGTAATGGACGATGCAGGCAATCTGCTATTCCATAAATACGAAAGACATTACAGCCAGATTGCAGAGAAAATTCTGGCCCTACATAAAGAATTGATGACTAAATTCCCTACACTGCATAGCGCACGTCTGGCCATCAGCGGCAGCGGTGGTATCGGTGTAGCGGACAGCTGCGGACTGCAATTCGTGCAGGAGGTTTTTGCGGAAAAAATCTGCGCTGAAAAGCTCAATCCAGGAACCGACGCCATTATCGAATTAGGTGGCGAGGATGCCAAAATTCTCTTCTTAGGCCGCCATTTTGACGCACGTATGAATGACAGCTGCGCCGGAGGCACCGGTGCCTTTATCGACCAGATGGCTTCCCTGCTGAATGTAGAAACACCCCAAATGAACGAGCTGGCACAGCAGGCACAGAACACCTACACCATCGCAAGCCGCTGCGGTGTTTTCGCCAAAAGCGATATCCAGCCGCTGCTCAATCAGGGTGCGGAAAAAAGCGACTTGGCAGCCAGCATCTTCCACGCTGTAGCAAGCCAGGCTATCACCGGTCTTGCCAAAGGCCGTCCCATCAGCGGCAATGTGTTGTATCTTGGCGGTCCGCTCACCTTTATGAGCTGTCTGCGCGATGCCTTTGACAGTGTTCTGAATATCAAAGGTGTCTGCCCGGAAAACAGCCTGCTTTATGTAGCAATGGGTGCAGCCTTCTGTGCCGAGCACGAGGTGGACCTTACCACGCTGCCAGAAAAGCTGCAGGCAGCAGCAGCACAGCACAGCTTTGAACATCTGCCGCCGCTGTTTAAAAACGAAGGCGAATATACTGTTTTTAAGAAGCGTCACTCTAAGGAAAGTGTCGCTATAGGCACCCCTGCGGAGGCCAGCGAAGCCTTTATCGGTATTGATTCTGGCAGCACGACCATTAAAATCGCTGTTATGAGTCCAGACGGCAAATTGCTTGACTCCTTCTACCAAAGCAATAAGGGTAATCCTGTTGTTGCCGTCCGCAATTATCTTACCGATTTCTATACAAAATATCCCCATTGCCGCCTGTTGGCAGGTGCAGTCACCGGTTACGGCGAGGAGCTTATCCGCCACGGCTTTGGTGTTGACTATGGTATCGTAGAAACCATGGCACACTTTTATGCTGCCCAATATCTAGAGCCGGAGGTAGATTTCATTCTTGATATCGGCGGTCAGGATATGAAGTGCCTGAAAATCCACAACGGTGCCATCGACAACATCTTCCTGAACGAAGCCTGCTCTAGCGGTTGCGGTAGCTTTTTGCAGACCTTCGCCGAAATTTTGGGCTACACAGCCGAGCAGTTCGCGCAAATCGGTCTTAAAGCAGATATGCCGGTAGACCTAGGCAGCCGTTGCACCGTATTTATGAACAGCAGCGTTAAGCAGGCACAGAAGGATGGTGCCTCCGTTGCCAACATCAGCGCCGGCCTGTCCATCAGCATCGTAAAAAACGCTTTATATAAGGTTATCCGTCCGGCCAGCAAAGAAGCCATCGGCAAGCACATCGTTGTTCAGGGAGGTACCTTCCTCAACGACTGCGTACTGCGCGCCTTTGAGCAGGAAATGGATTTGAACGTTATCCGTCCTAATATTGCCGGCCTTATGGGAGCTTACGGCGCTGCCCTGTACGCACAACGCCGCTACAAGGACGCACCGCATCAGACAACGCTGCTCAACCTGCAACAGCTGGGTGAGTTCGTTCATACCGTCAAGGGTATGACCTGCGGCCTGTGCAATAATCATTGCCACCTCACCGTCAACACCTTTGCCGGCGGCAAACGCTTTATCAGCGGCAACCGCTGTGAACGCCCCATCACCCACATGGCACCCAAGGATGAGCTGAACCTGTACCGTCAAAAGCTGCAGCTGCTCAAGGAATTGCCTGTTAACGAAACGCCGAAACGCGGCATTATGGGTATACCTATGGGCCTGAATATGTACGAGCTGCTCCCCTTCTGGAACGCCTTACTCTCCAGCCTGGGCTTCAAGGTAGTTCATAGTCCGATTGAAGATAAAACTATTTACCGTCTTGGTCAGGGAACCATCCCCAGCGACACCGTCTGCTATCCGGCTAAGCTGATGCACGGTCATATCAAATGGCTGCTGCAGCAGGGAATCACCAATATCTTCTATCCCTGCATGACCTATAATATAGATGAACAGGGCACGGAAAACTGCTATAATTGCCCTGTCGTAGCCTATTATCCCGAAGTGCTGCACGCCAATATCCGTGATCTGAATAAGCCCGAGATACATTTCTTCTATGATTATCTTGGCCTGCTCCACAAAAAGAAGCTGGTCAAAAAGCTGCAGGAAATGTTTGCCAAGGTTTATCCGGATATCACCAAGGAGGAAATCCGCAAGGCTGTTGATGCTGCCTTCACTGCCTTTTATGACTATGAAGCACAGGTAAAGGCTAAAGGGCAACAAATCATCAGCAAGGCACGCGAAGAGCATAAGCCTATCGTTGTACTGGCAGGCCGTCCCTATCACATCGACCCCAAGGTCAACCACAGTATCGACCGCCTGATTACTAACATGGGTGCTGCCCTCGTCAGCGAGGATGCCGTAAGCAGTCATATTAAGACCAAGGAACTCAACCGCGACCTGCAGGTGCTCAACCAGTGGACCTATCACGGCCGCCTGTATGCGGCAGCCGAATATGTTGCCCAAAATCCTGATATGCATCTGATTCAGCTTGTAAGCTTCGGCTGCGGCTGCGATGCGATTACGGCCGATGAATGCCGCCGCCTCCTCGAAGAACGCGGACGCATCTATACACAAATAAAAATAGACGATATCGACAACCTTGGTGCTGCCAAAATCCGCATCCGCAGTCTGTTCTCCGCAGCCCAGCTTTTCGATATAGATAATAATTAAAGGAGATTTGCATATGCTACCAGCAGCTAACGTTAAGTTTACCCCCTTCACGGAGGATATGAAAAAAACGCATACTATACTTATACCCGGCATGCTGCCTATGCATTTTTCACTGCTGCAGGCAGCACTCGTAAGCTGTGGCTACAAAGCCGAGGTTCTGCACAACACCGGTCGCGAGGTAATCGAAACCGGTCTGAAATACGTCAATAATGATATCTGCTATCCGGCGCTGCTGGTTATCGGCCAGCTGATAAACGCTTTGGAAAGCGGCAAATATGATTTGGAGCACACTGCGCTGATTATCACCCAAACCGGTGGCGGCTGCCGTGCCTCCAACTATATCTATCTGCTGCGCAAGGCTTTGGAAAAAGCCGGCCTTACGCACATCCCTGTCATCAGCCTCAACGTCAACGGTCTGGAGCAGCAGCCCGGCTTCCATCTGGACGCATCTATGGTGCATAAGTTCTTGGCTGCCGTTGTTTACGGCGATACCCTGATGTACCTAACGAATAAAACACGTCCCTACGAAGTTGTACACGGCGCTGCCGACAGACTGGCGCAAAAATGGCTGGCACGCTTAAGCGAAGCCTTCAAGAGTGGCAAGGCGCAGGCTTTAGGTACCATCAAGCAGCTTACTAAGGCTATTGCGCACGAATTTGCGGATTTGCCTATCACCAATAAGGAAAAAATCAAGGTTGGCATTGTCGGTGAAATCTACATCAAATATGCCGCTTTGGGCAACAACAATCTGGAAGCCTTCCTGCAGCGTCAGAACTGCGAATATATGCTGCCCGGTCTGATGAATTTCATCATGTACTGTGTTGATACTTATCTTACGGACTATAAGCTCTACGGCGGCAGCCTGCTTAAATACAGTGTCAACAAGGGCGCTATGTGGTATTTAAAATATATGGAAGGCATACTGCATCAGGCTCTCAGTATCGCTCCCTTCAGCGCCCCCGCCACCTATGAGGAAACCAAGGCTATGGCCAAGGGCGTTATCGGCTACGGCAACAATATGGGCGAAGGCTGGCTGCTGACTGCCGAAATGTTGGAGCTGGTGCACAGCGGCTACACCAATATCATCTGCGCTCAGCCCTTCGGCTGCCTGCCTAACCACATCGCAGGCCGCGGCATGATTAACAAAATCAAGGAAATTGCTGAAGAGGCCAATATTCTGGCATTGGACTACGATGCCAGCGCTGCCCGCGTTAATCAGGAAAACCGCATTAAGCTGATGCTGGCGACAGCGAAGTAAAAAAGCATAAAAACGCTAAAGTTACGAGTTACCTGCTGCATTTTACGGTTTACAGTATATTCTTGTCCCGGCAGGCGATTTTCTTTATGAAATATCTTAACTTTTTGTTTTTTATTTTTGCTTAAAATATTGTATTATTTTTCATAAGTATAGCAGGATTTATATAGCTTCATCTAGAATTATAAAAATATATTTTATTTTGAGATTTACAATTTGAGGCAGACGTGTTATACTTAAATCAATCCTTATACCATACCAAGGATTATCGGGTTACTATGATAAGGTAACACACCGAAAAGCTCTAACGCCCTGCCATCCGGCAGGGCGTTATCTTTTTACACGCCCAAATAAGAAAGGATGTTGAGAATGAAATATGCAATAGGCCTTGATATCGGAATTGCATCTGTCGGCTATGCCGTTTTAGCATTAGATCACGAAGAAAACCCGTGGGGAATTATCCGCCTTGGTTCGCGTATCTTTGATGTAGCAGAAAATCCCAAGGACGGTGCCTCCTTAGCCTTGCCACGGCGTGAAGCCCGCAGTGTCCGCAGACGTCTGCGCAGACATCATCATCGTTTGGAGCGTATAAAAAATCTTTTGATTAACACCGAGCTTATAACAAAAGATGAGCTTTTGCATTTATATGATGGTAATCTTTCTGATGTATACGAATTACGTGTAAAGGCCCTTGATTATTCTGTAACTAATGCAGAGCTTACACGAATTTTATTACATCTCGCACAAAGACGTGGTTTTAAATCCAACAGAAAAGCTGATGCCAACGACAAGGAAGCAGGCCAGCTTTTGGAAGCAGTTTCCGCAAACACAAAACGCATGCAGGAAAACCATTATCGTACTGTAGGCGAAATGTTTTATAAAGATGATTTGTTCTCAAAATACAAACGCAATAAAGGCGGCACCTACCTTACTACAGTGCATAGAGATATGATTGCTGCCGAAGCCAGAACTATTCTTGAAAAGCAATTTGCTCTAGGCAACGATATCTGTACTCAAGATTTTATAGACAAATATTTATCTATTCTCTTAAGCCAAAGGCAATTTGATGAAGGTCCCGGCGAACCAAGTCCCTATGCAGGCAACCAGATAGCCAATATGATCGGCAAATGTACCTTTGAACCGAATGAATATAGAGCAGCCAAAGCAAGCTATTCTTTTGAACGCTTCAACTTGCTGCAAAAAGTTAATCATTTGCGCTTATTGCTTGAAGGAAAATCTATCGCGCTTGATAACGAGCAGCGTAAAAAAATAATTGCTTTAGCACATGAAAAAGCAGATTTGAGATATTCTCATATCCGTAAGGCATTAGGCTTAGACGAAAAGGTATTGTTCAATACCATAACATACAATGATGATGTAAGCGTAATAGAAAAGAAAACAAAATTTAATTTTCTCCAAGCCTATCATCAAATCAAAAAAGTCTTGGCAGAAGATATGCAGAAACTTACAACAGAACAACTAGACAATATAGGTCAGATACTTTCTACATATAAAAGCGACAACAAACGTACAGAAGAACTTTCTGCACTAGGCTTAGAAAAGAAAATTATTGATGCATTACTTGGCATTAACGGCTTATCAAAATTTGCCCATCTTTCTCTCAAAGCCTTACGCAAAATAAATCCTTATCTTGAAGAAGGTAAAATTTACAACGAAGCATGTGCTGCTGCCGGTTATGATTTTAAAGTTCATGCCAACACACAAAAAACAGAGCTTTTACCTGCATACAAGGAAGAGATGGACGATATAACCAGTCCTGTAGCAAGACGAGCTATTGCTCAAAGCATCAAGGTCATTAACGCTATTATCAGAGAGCAAAAATGTTCTCCGGTTTATATTAATATCGAATTAGCACGCGAAATGGCCAAAGGATTTGATGAACGTACTCAGATTGATAAAGCAAATAAAGAAAACCAAGCTAAAAACGAGCGTATTATGGAACGTATCCGCACTGAATTCCATAAGTCAAATCCAACCGGTATGGATTTAATTAAGCTAAAGCTTTGGGAAGAACAGGATGGCAGAAGTCCCTATAGCCAGAAAGCAATAAGTATAAACCGTCTTTTTGAGCCCGGTTATGTAGATATTGACCACATCGTTCCCTACAGCATAAGCTTTGATGACAGTTTTAAAAATAAGGTTCTCGTTTTTTCTGATGAAAACCGTGACAAAGGCAACAGACTTCCTATTGCTTATCTCCAAAGTAAATTTGGCGCAAAAGCAGCTGAGAATTTTATTATTTGGGTGCAAAGCAATATAAAAGATTATAAAAAACGTCAGAAGCTGCTGAAACGTGAAATTACGGAAGAAGATATTAATAAATTTAAAGAACGTAATCTGCAAGATACAAAAACTATCTCTCGTTTTCTTTATAATTACATTAATGATTATCTGCTGTTCGCTCCTTCAGATACAGGCAAGAAAAAACGAGTTACAGCTGTCAATGGTACTATCACAGCTTATTTGCGAAAAAGATGGGGCATAAATAAAATCAGAGCCAACGGTGATAAACACCATGCTGTAGATGCGGTTGTAATTGCCTGCACTACCGACAAGATGATTAAAGATCTTTCTTCTTTTTCCCAATACCATGAATTGGAGTACACGCACACAGACACAGAAAGCCTTTTGGTTAATTCTTTAACCGGCGAAATTTTAAAACGTTTCCCCTACCCATGGGAAGATTTTCGCCCCGAACTAATGGCGCGTTTGTCTGATAATCCAGCCGATGCTTTACGCAAGCTTAATTTGATTTTCTATCACGGAACCGATTTAAGTACCATTAAGCCTATTTTCGTATCACGCATGCCACGTCATAAGGTTACCGGTGCTGCGCACAAGGCAACCATCAAAAGCGCACGCTGCCTAAATAATGGTATTGTAATCTGCAAAACAAGCCTGCAAAATCTGAAGCTTGATAAAGAAGGGGAAATCGCAAACTATTACGCACCCGAAAGCGACACCATTCTGTACAATGCTTTAAAGGAACGCTTGCGTGCCTATGATAACAAACCGGCAAAAGCCTTTGCCGAACCATTTTACAAACCAAAAGCTGACGGCACACCGGGTCATTTGGTAAAAAAGGTCAAGGTATACGAAAAATCTACCTTAAATGTCGCTGTACAGCAGAATACTGCTGTTGCCGATAATGACAGTATGGTACGCGTAGATGTGTTCCATATCAAAGGTGAAGGTTATTATCTTGTGCCTATTTACATAGCAGACACTCTGAAAAAAGAGCTGCCAAACAAAGCTATTGTAGCTTACAAGCCTTATGCTGATTGGCCTGTAATGGATGACAGCAACTTTATTTTCTCGCTGTATCCTAATGATTTAATAAAATTTGAACATAGAAACGGTGTTAAATTCGCCAAAGTAAATAAAAAAAGCAGCCTTGCTGAAACCTATTTGACAAAAAGCGAATTGGTATATTACAAAGGAACTAATATTACTGTAGGTTCAACTTCTATTATTACAAATGATAATTCGTATACTGTAAAAAGTTTAGGCGTAAAGACACTCTCTAATCTCGAAAAATATCAAGTAGATGTCCTAGGCAACTATACCAAAGTAAAAAAAGAAATACGCAGGCCTTTTCGTTAAGAGGTGATTAAAATGGCTTATCGTAATCTGATGATTGCCAGCAATGCGCAATTAAAAATAAAAAACGAGCAGCTTCTGATTAAAACAGATACTACTCACAGTGTTCCTATTGAGGATATTAATTCCGTACTCGTCGAAAATCATCAGAGCACGATAACCATTGCCACCTTAGCCAAATTAGCGCAAGACGGCGTAACAATTTTTGTCTGCGACGAAAAGCATACTCCTTGCGCTATTATGATGCCTTTTGCGCAAAATGCCAGACAATACGGTGTTGTTAAATTGCAGGAAAGCCTATCTCTGCCTCTACAAAAACAGCTCTGGCAGCAGATTGTGAAGTACAAAATAAACAATCAGGCCATTTGTCTGGAATTCAATAAGCAGGACAATGCCGCACAGCAGCTTCGTTCATTGGCAAAAAAGGTAACCAGCGGAGATAGCAATAACACAGAAGCCGTTGCTGCCGCTGTTTATTTCAAAGCTCTATTTGGCCCAGACTTTATCAGAAGCAATGACGATGACCTGCGTAACGCGGCCTTAAATTACGGATATGCTATTATACGCGGACATATTGCACGATTAATTGCCAGCTATGGCTTTCTGCCCATGAAAGGCATTCATCATAAAAGCGAATTAAACGCATATAATTTGGCAGATGATTTCATCGAACCATTCCGTCCTGTAGTTGACCTGTTTGTAGCACAAGAAGCACAAGCCTTTGAAGCATTAACACCACAGCTTAAGCAAAAGCTCTATAATCTTTTGAACATGGATATCAAAATAGCACAGCAAAATCATTCTGTGGCATATGCAGCTGAAAAAATGATTCAAAGCTTCAGCCGCTGTTGCCAAAAAACATCCAAGGAACTGCTGCTTCCCACCTTAGTAGCCTTGAGGCAGCACACATATGAATAAATTTATGAGAATGCTGGTATTTTTTGATATCCCTGTAAAAACTAAAAGAGAAAGACGAATTGCTGCAGCGTTTCGTAATTTTTTGCTAAAGGACGGCTACCATATGGTACAATATTCGGTTTATGCTCGTGTCTGCAACGGCATGGATGCAGTACAAAAACATCGCAGCAGATTAAATACAGCTTTACCGGAAAACGGCTCTGTCCGTTTATTAGTCATAACAGAAAAGCAATATGAAACTATTGAAATATTGGTTGGCAACTATCACGAAGATGATACACCATTTGTCTGCGAACAGCTTTCAATTTTCTAAAAAACTAATTTTACTGCTCATTTAATGCTATTTACATTATTTTTTCTCATACCAAAAAGCCCTTGAAGCCAAGCTTCAAGGGCTTTTTGCAGTGGTCTATTATACCATACCAAGAACCACCGGGGAACTACAACCTTGTATATACTATACCAAACGGGATTACTATTATACCATACCAAGAACCACCGGGGAACTACAACTGATACACTATGCGTTCGCAATATAACCTTAATTATACCATACCAAGAACCACCGGGGAACTACAACCGAAACATGTCAATGAAATCAACGACTTCATTATACCATACCAAGAACCACCGGGGAACTACAACAACCCGGTCGAATTTTGCCGTTTGGCTACTATTATACCATACCAAGAACCACCGGGGAACTACAACCTGGGTAAAGGGCGGGTTCATCAACTCGCCATTATACCATACCAAGAACCACCGGGGAACTACAACATCTTGGACTTTCTGATGACGGCTTGCCTTATTATACCATACCAAGAACCACCGGGGAACTACAACATGCTGTCAAAATCGGTTTCATGGATAATATTATACCATACCAAGAACCACCGGGGAACTACAACAATGACGATTGCCTTCCAGCTGATCACTCGATTATACCATACCAAGAACCACCGGGGAACTACAACTACACGCTCTGTGATATGCTCGATGGTAACATTATACCACATGTATCTGGAAATATTACATCATACTCAAAAATCTCAACATAGCAAAAAAAGCTCTCATAAAAAGTATATCTTCTTGACATTCCCTTCAAATCCCATTAAACTTAAACTAAGTTCTTTAAAACCGCAAGTAAGCTTATTCATCCGGCTCATTTACCTGCGGACAATTAAATAAGCAGTATATCCTGCAGATGCATCTTTTCTGCAGAAGCTTAAGCAAGGCCATTTATATTTATATGGTACATTCTAAGAGTAGTACGAACTGACGATTTTTTATCGTCATGGTACTGCTCTTTTTTGTTTTTCAGGCGCTTTGCAACTGCTTATGTATTTTTTTATTCACTTGTGTTAAAATGAAAGGAGAAAAACCATGCAAGACCTGGCAACAAAATTCGCAAACTTGACAATCCAAAGCGACTTCATCTTCAAGAAGGTTATGTCGCGCAAGCGCATCTGCAAGCATCTGCTGGAGGAGCTGCTGCAGATAGAAATTGCAGACATTAACTACATTGAGGCAGAAAAGACGCTTGAGCCTGAGTACACCAGCCGCGGCATCCGCCTTGATATCATCGTAGCGGATGATAAAAACACGCATTATAATCTGGAGATGCAGGTGAAAAACAATAAAAATCCTGATACGGATACCTACGTTCTGCCCAAGCGCTCACGCTATTATCAGGCGCTGCTTGATATTGATTTGCTGCAGAAGGGACAGCCGTATGACCTGCTGCCACCGACCTTTATCATTTTTATCTGTGTTTTTGATTTCTTTGAAAAAGGTAATTATGTTTATACCTTAAAAAAACGTTGTCTGGAGAATTTGGAGCTGGAGCTTCCCGATGAAGCAACCACCATGATTTTGAACACCAAAGGTACGCATGGCGATATTTCTAAAGACATCAAGAGCTTTTATGATTATGTAAACAACCACATTGTGACTACTGATTTTACCAAGCAGATTGACGATGAAATCAGCTATCTGAAACTCGATACGAAAGTGAGGCGAGAATTTATGCTTATGGAAGCACGTTTGTTAGATGAGAGGCGTGAAGGCATTGCCGAAGGCAAGGAGATTGGCCTTGCTGAAGGCGAAGCTATCGGATTAGTAAAAGGTGAAGCCGAACATAAACTTAAAGTCGCTAAACTCATGTTAGCTAAAGGTTGCTATTCCCTGCAGGAAATCACGGAACTTTCCGGTTTATCTCTCGCTGATGTGGAAAAGCTGAAAGAAGAAGCTTAACCACTCTAATACTGATTTCACCAAGCAAATTGACGATGAAATCAGCCATCTCAAATTAGATACAAAAGTAAGGCGAGAATTTATGCTTATGGAAGCACGTTTATTAGATAAAAGGCGTGAAGTCATTGCTGAGGGCGAAGCAAATGCCAACATTGCTGCTAAGCGTCTTTTCAGCATGGGCCTTTCTGTGCAGGATATCGCCAAGGCTACTTCTCTCCCGTTTGAACAGGTTGAAGCATTGCAAGCTGAGCAGCAACCATAAACTAAAATTAATATTATATTCCAAGGCGTTCTACCGTACTTAAGTAGAACGCCTTTACTGTTTTTGCCCCTTAACGACAGCCCTTTTCAAAGAAAACCTCCGTAACATCCCACAGCCAATAATTTACAATCTTTTTGCTTGTAGCACACAAATATGCTGTGCTATAATATTCAGCGCAATTTTATAGAATGAAAGTAAGGTGCTTGATATATTATGGAAAACAAACTCACTCCCCGCGAATGGCTGCCGTTAATCGGCATGACCGTTTCCGCTTTTATTTTTAACACATCGGAATTCATGCCCATAGGCCTTTTGTCCGATATCGCCGCAGACTTCCGCATGACGGAAGCGCAGGCAGGCATGCTGATTACCATTTATGCCTATGTCGTAATGCTCATGAGCCTGCCGCTGATGATTGCCGCTTCCCGCTATCCGCTGCGCAAGCTTTTGCTGGCAACCATCAGCCTGTTCGCCGTATCGCATGTAGCCTCTGCCTTCGCCACCGGCTTTTGGACGCTGCTGCTTTCGCGTATCGGCGTAGCTTTCGCCCACTCCATTTTCTGGTCTGTCGCCTCGCCTATCGCCGTGCGTCTGGTCAAAGGTCCCTTTAAAGCACTGGCTATGAGTATGATTGTAACCGGCACGGCTATCGCCATCATCGTCGGCCTGCCCTTAGGACGTATCATCGGCCTTTACGTAGGCTGGCGCATGGCCTTTATGTGCATCGCCGTTTTGGCCTTCATCGTATTGGCCTATATGTTCTTCGTCTTCCCCAAGCTGGAAAAAAGCGAACCGTTTACGCTTTCGCAGTTGCCGGTAATGCTAAAAAATCCTGTGCTCATCGGCCTCTATATGATGTCCTTTTTGCTCCCCACCGGCTATTATACCGCCTACAGCTATATCGAGCCTTACCTGAAGCAGATTGCGCTGATGGATGATGCCTGGATAACCATCACCCTGGTTATTTTCGGTGCAGCCGGACTTTTGGGCAGCGCAGCCTTTTCCAAATGGTATGATAAATGCCGCTATCACTTCTTCCGCATCACCGTACTTGGCGTTGCAGTTGTTTTGCTGCTGCTCTACCCCGTAAGCTTTAATCATTATCTGCTGGTGCTGCTCTGCGCAATCTGGGGCATTTTCGTTACCGCCTTCAACGTTGTAGGCCAGGCAGAGCTTTTGCGCACAACTACTATGAGCACCTCCGCTGTGGCTATGTCGATTTACTCCGGCATTTATAATCTTGGTATCGGCAGCGGCAGCTATCTGGGCGGACTTATCTGTACGCATGCTTCCATCGCTTATATAGGTCTCGGCGGCGGCGCAATCGTGCTGCTTTCCTTTATTTACTGTGCCTTTTTCCTGATTCCTGCTATGCGTCGCCAGCAAGTAGAGGCTGAAAAATAAAATTAACCGCCGAAAAACGTATAATAAACTGTATATTAAATTTCCTCACTTGCTATATTTTCTGTTTTTATTTATAATTAAGAGATACGTAAGATTACAAAGAAGGAGATTTTCTATCAATATGTCTGCAAGTACAACCAAAACTAAGAATCAACCATCACGTAAACCTGTATTGTTGGATTACTTAAAAGCCTTCACTAAGGATAAATTAATTTTTGCAGCGCGTCAGCTCTGCATCACCTACAGCAAGCTCAAAAAGGACGAGCTGGCAGAAAAAATCTGCACAGAAATGCAAAAGCCGGAAATTGCAGCAAAACGCTTTGCTATTATGCCGGACGAAAACATTCAGGCCTTCGAAGCAGCCTTGGAGAAAAAATGCTTCCATCCTACCTACAGCGAATATGCACTGCTGCTGCCCTTTATTTCTATGGGCTACATTGTTTCCTATCCCGATGACTGCTTCGAAACAGTAAAGGAAGCACGCACTGTCTACAAAAAAATCAACACCGCAGATTTCCAGGCTCACCGCCAACAGCTGGCATGGCTTTTGGACTGCATCACCGCAATGTCCAGCCTGCACCTTATTCTGCCGGTAGAATTTTTCTGCGAAATGTATAATCAAAAAGCAGGCTTTGAGCTTACCCCGGAAACTCTGCCGCAGCTGCTGGCCGAGGTTCCGAGCAACTTTAATCCCTGTGCGATTAAAGACGGTCGCATTCTGCTCAAGAAAAATGACAGCGATGACTTCTACACCAGACTGGAGCAGGGCAGAAAGCCCTTCGGCCTGTACCTGCCTACCGTAAAGGAAATCACCATGCTTTCCCACTACGGTTACCTGCAATCTACTAACGCATATCAGGATTTGCATGACTTCTTCACTCAGGAGCTGAATGTTGCGGCACTGGATGCACATTACTGGTGCCAGTACATCTATGAATTTGAAAACTCCAACACCGACGGCAATACCTCTGAGCTGATTCAGAAGCTGCAGGCTAATATTCCCGCTTGGAACAATTACAGCCATCTCGGCAGACTTTCCGTACTGCTGCAGAACGCCCGCAACAGTGCAACCCGTATGTTCTGCCTCGGTGGCCACACTCCTAACGAAACTATCAAGCTGCTGCGTGACGCACAGCAGGCAGCTCAGCAAAATACCCGTGTAGGTGCCAAGGCGAAAAAGGTTTATCCTAACGATCCCTGTCCCTGCGGCAGCGGCAAAAAGTATAAAAAATGCTGCGGTAAAAAGCACTGAGCAGCAGGCTATGCTTTAGTGTAAGAAGGAATTGCAATGAAGAAATTTTTAGTCGTTGATTTTGAATTTACTACCTACGAGCGCCCTGTCGGCCGTCCGCGCGGCTTCTTTTCCGAGATTATCGAAATCGGCGCAGTGAAGCTGGACGGCGAACCGCTCACCGACTGCGGACGCATCCAGAGCTTTGTCAAACCGCATTTTTATCCTAAGCAGGCTAAGGATTCTATGGATTTTTGCATGATTACCGCTAAGGATATGCAGCAGGCCATTGAATTCCCTGCTATGGTGCAGGAGCTGGCAGCGCTGTACGAAAGCGGCGAGACCTACTTTGTAGCTTGGGGAACCGAGGATTACAAGGTACTGCAGACAGGCTGTGAGCGTCATAAAATCGACAACCCCGTAAAATACGAGGACTATCTTGATTTGGCGCTGGCCTACCGCCTGTGGAAGGGTGATGATTACACCACCGGTCTGAAAAAGGCTACCGAAGAGCAGGAGGTCAACACCGCCGGCCTGTGGCACACCGCCTTTGACGATGCCAACAACACCGGCAAGCTGCTGATTGAAATGTTTAACCGTGGCTGGAAGCTGGAGGATTTCTTCGCTGCCCGCGAGGTTTACGAAGCGGAGCGCGCTGCCCGTCAGGCAGAGCGTGCCAAGCACCATAACGGTTACAGAAGATGGTAAAATTTTAAAGCGCATAAAAAAAGCTATCACCGGGCTTTGCCCGCTGATAGCTTTTTTGCTTTTTTGCTTTTTATACTGTTTATCTTTTAATAACGGTTAAAAATCTCCTGCACCTCGTTGCGCTCCTGCGTCCGCAAAAGTGCCAGCTGCAGCAAAAGGCGTGCCTTTTGCGGATTAAGGTTATCCGCATACAAAAAGCCTTGCTCCTGCCACCGCTCCAAGCCTGCGGCAACAATACCGCTGCCGGTGCGGCTGGAACGCACAACCACAACGCCACGGCCAACAGCCTCCGCCAGCGCCGCTTCCACATCCTCATGAATGCTGCCCATGCCACTGCCGGCGTAGATAATGCCACGCGCGCCTGCTGCCAATGCCGCATCCACAAACACGCGGTCCTCACCGATATGCGTGTAGATGATATCCACGCGCGGCAAAGCAGTAACACCAGTTATGTCAAATTCGCTCTGCAGTGTGTGCGGACGCACGCTGCGATAATAGTAATGTACCTCACCGCCAACGATAAAGCCTAAAGGACCACCGTTCGTTGCCTTGAAGGTTGCCACATTCGCCGTGTTTGTCTTGGTCACGTCACGCCCGCTGTAGATTTCATCGTTCATCATCACCAGCACGCCCTGTCCGGCGCTTACAGCATCCACAGCTACCTTAACAGCGTTGATAATATTCAAAGGTCCGTCGGCACTGACTGCGGTGGCAGGACGCATTGCGCCCACGAGTACCACCGGCTTAGCACTCTTTACCGTCAGGTTCAGGAAGAAGGCCGTTTCTTCCATAGTATCGGTACCATGGGTAATAACAACGCCGTCGACATCATCCTGCGCCAGCAGCTCATTGCAGCGCTGAGCCAGACGCAGCAGTAACGCATCGGTAATACTGCTGCTGTCGATATTGCACAGCTGCTCGCTGCTGATATGCGCCAGCTCGCCCAGTTCAGGCACACCTGCCAGCAAATCGGCAACGCTGTAGGCACCGGCAGTATAGCCTGTCATTTGGGTGCCGGAGGAAGCCTTGCCGGCAATAGTGCCGCCGGTTGCTAAAATTACAATGTTCTTCAACTCAGTTTTTTCCATCAGCCTGACCTCCATCAGTCCTTCTTTCAGCTTCGCAGCCAATGCTTATTTTACCAGGCCCTTTTCCTGCAGATAATCGGATACCATGTCTGCCGCTTCGGCAGTAATCTTAATACATTTAGTTCTGTATTCCGGTGTGCCGAAGCTCAGACGGTTCAGCGCTCTGCAGCAGGAAGTGCCGAAATGCTTCGTAAAGCGCTCATGAAACTCATGCGTATATTTATAGACCTCTGTCTGATGCTTTTCGGACGGGTCCAGTCTGCCCACGATAGAGCTGATAACCAGGCAAGAACCGCTCAGCGCACCGCACACGCAGCCGCTGCGGCCGATACCGCCACCCATGCCGGACACCATGCGGATCGCTACATCCGGCAGGCCCAGCTTTAAGCCGTCATTGCACGCCTTAACTACGGATTCTACGCAGTTATTGCCCTCGTTATGGTACTGCTCTGCTAAATCATAAATTTCCTTCATATTCTATGCCTCCAAAAAGTAACCTAATCCTGTTTATTTTAGCAAGCATAGAACAAAATAGCAAGAAAAACACTTCCCCAACACACAGAAAAGCGCTCTTAGCCTGCATTACGCAAGACATCGAGCGCCTTCCTGTTTTATTAGGGAGTTTGATTAGGGAGAAGCAAATTATTTTTCCTCAATAGGATAATCCTGCAGAGCATCATAGCCTGTTTCACCGGTACGAATCTTAACAACATCCTCAACATCATAGATAAAGATTTTGCCATCGCCGTATTTGCCAGTATACAGAACCTGCTTAGCAACATTGACTACTGCTGCAACAGGAATTGCGGAAACAATCATTTCAACCTTTACCTTCGGCAGCAGGTGTGCAGCAACCTCAGCACCACGATACATTTCCGTGGAGCCCTTCTGAATGCCGTAGCCCAGAACCTTGGTAACAGTCATGCCGGTAATTCCCAGCTTATCCAAAGCATTCTTCAATGCTTCGAAACGATTTTGCGAGGTGATAATAACAACCTTGCTCATCTTTACTGCACCTGCAGGCTTAGCTGCAGTTTCCTTGACCGGAGTAACATAAGTAGTAGTAACAGAGGTCTGTGTCTCCAACGGAGTTTGCATAAAGTCGGCATAGCTGCTGAGCAGGCCATGCTCTTCCATATCCAGGCCTTTGATTTCTTCTGATTCCTTAACACGCAGACCGAAGAGCTTATCAAGAACTTTAAAGATAATCGTCATAGTAACTGCAACATAGAATGCTACAACTACAACGCCGAGGATTTGTTTTACCAGGAAATCAGTACCGCCGCCATAGAAGAGGCCGCCGTCAAGAGCGAAGAGACCGGTTGCGATAGTACCGAAGGCACCGCAGACACCGTGAACGGAAATTGCACCGACAGGATCATCAATCTTCAGCTTCTGGTCGAAGAATTCAACAGCAGCAACTACCAGCACACCGGCAATCAGGCCGATGATTAAAGCGCCGGCCGGGCTTACCATGTCGCAGCTTGCGGTAATTGCTACCAGACCTGCAAGCACGCCGTTCAGTGTCATGGAAACATCAGGCTTGCCGTAGCGAATCCAGGTGTAAATCATAGTTGCGGTAGCAGCAGCTGCTGCAGCCATGTTAGTGGTAATGAAGATAGCACCCATGGAAACCAAGGCGTCATCACCGGTTGCGCAGACTGTGGAAGCACCGTTGAAGCCAAACCAACCGAACCAGAGAAGGAAAACGCCCAAGGCACCAAGCGGAATGCTGTGACCGGGAATAGCGTTTACCATACCGTCGGCATTGTATTTGCCGATACGCGCGCCAATCATCTTGGCACCGACGAGAGAAGCAACGCCGCCTACCATATGAACGGCAGTAGAACCGGCGAAATCGTGGAAACCCATCTGTGCGAGCCAGCCGCCGCCCCAAATCCAGTGACCGCTAATCGGGTAGATAATAGCGCTGATTAATACGCTGTAAATGCAATATACCAGGAAGTTGGTACGTTCTGCCATAGCACCGGAAACAATAGTTGCTGCGGTAGCACAGAACATCGTCTGGAAGATAAAGTACGCAGTGCTTGGATAGCTGGCACCGTAATCACCCTTAACGAAGAAGTCCGGCGTGCCGATAAAGCCGCCGATATCGGTACCAAACATCAGGCCAAAACCAAGAACCCAGAAAACGATGGAGCCGAGGCACATATCCATGACGTTCTTCATGACGATGTTGCCGGCATTTTTAGCTCTGGTAAAGCCTGTTTCAACCATTGCGAAGCCCGGCTGCATAGAAAATACCAGGAAGGCACCTATCAGCACCCATATAGTATCGGCAGATACATATTTGTCCATTTGTAAACACCCCTCAAATTATAATATTTTTTAACGTGTCATTGAGCAGCGCTCACATGGCATTAGCTAAAGAAAGAGGGGCGTACCCGATTTTTCGGATACACCCCATTGTGTATGAGTTTATATATTATTTTATCTTAACACACCTTACTCGAGGCTGTCGAGAAGGCAACTGCAGCTTACTCATTTACACCAAACAACAACTCACCATAAGTCGGATAGTCGAGATACTTACCACCGGTCAAAGCTTCGGCAGCATCAACAGCACTTCTCAGCTTGCCCATTTCTTCAAGAACGGTATCGTGATAGTACAGAGCCTGCTTCTCGCTGTCGCCGATTTCTGCTGCTTCCTTCAAGCCATCTTCCAGCTTCAGGGAGGATGCATACATTTCTCCGCCCAGCTTGCTCAGCTTATCGGCAAGTGCGCCTTCAAAGCCTGCGCTGACACCGGCAGCCTTTTTATCCAGTACTGCTTTGGTCAAATCTCCGGTATAAGCGGTAACTGCTGGGAGGATGTCCTTATGGAACATATCCAGCATGGTTGCTGCTTCGATAGAAATCGTGGTGCTGTAGTTCTCCAGCAGGATTTCTACACGGGATTCAACCTCGGCTTTTGTGAAGATGTTATGCTTTTCGAACAGCTCGATGTTCTTGGCATGTCCCAGATACGGCAGAGCCTCCGGAGTAGATTTGAGGTTCAGCAGACCGCGTTTGGCAGCTTCCTCAACCCATGCATCGGTATAACCGTTGCCATTGAAGACAATGCGTTTATGAGCTTTATAGGTTTCTTTAACCAAATCATATACTGCTGCTTCCAGATCAGGAGCATCTGCCAGCTTATCAGCAAATTCATCCAGCTCTTCGGCAACGATGGTGTTCAGTACGATGTTGGGGCCGGCGATGGAGAACATACTGCCCAGCATACGGAATTCAAATTTATTGCCGGTGAAGGCGAAGGGAGAGGTTCTGTTTCTGTCGGTGTTATCCTTAACAAGAGCAGGAATGGTATCGTCGCTAACCTTGATGTAGCTTTCCGGGTTGCCGTTGTAAACCTTGTCTGCTGCAATAGCTTCAAGGACTGCAGTCAGCTCAGTGCCAAGGAACATGGAAACGATAGCCGGAGGAGCTTCATTTGCACCCAGACGATGGTCATTGCCGGCGCTGGCAACAGATACACGCAGCAGATCCTGATATTCATCAACAGCCTTGATGATTGCTGCCAGGAAGGTCAGGAAGCGCAGGTTTTTGTACGGCTCCTTGCCGGGATCCAACAGGTTCAGGCCTTCTTCCGTAGATAAGGACCAGTTGTTATGCTTGCCGCTGCCGTTTACGCCGTCGAAGGGTTTTTCATGCAGCAGGCAAACAAGACCATGACGCAGAGCTACACGTTTCATGAACTCCATCATCAGCTGGTTATGGTCAGATGCTACGTTGGTAGTTGTGAAGATAGGTGCCAGCTCGTGCTGTGCCGGAGCAACTTCGTTATGCTCGGTCTTGGCGAGTACGCCCAGCTTCCACAGCTCCTCGTCTAAATCCTTCATGAAGGAAAGAACTCTTTGTTTGATAATGCCGAAGTAGTGGTCATCCAGCTCCTGGCCACGCGGAGATTTCGCACCGAAAAGGGTACGGCCGGTGTAAACCAGGTCTTTACGTTTTTCCCACATTTTTTTATCTACGAGGAAATATTCCTGTTCCGGACCAACAGTACTGTTGACGCGGATAGTATCAATGCCGAACAGCTTCAGCAGCTTGCAGGCTGCTTTGCTGACTGCATTCATGGAACGCAGCAGCGGAGTCTTTTTATCCAGCACTTCGCCGGTGTAGGAGCAGAAGGCTGTAGGAATGCACAGGCAGTTATCTTTGATAAATGCATAGGAAGTCGGGTCCCATGCTGTATAGCCACGAGCTTCGAAGGTTGCACGCAAGCCGCCGGACGGGAAACTGGAAGCATCAGGCTCGCCCTGAATCAGCTCTTTGCCGGAGAAGTCCATAATAACACGGCCTTCGGCAGTAGGAGAAATGAAGCTTTCATGCTTTTCAGCAGTAATACCAGTCATCGGTTGGAACCAGTGGGTGAAATGAGTGCAGCCATGCTCCAGAGCCCAGTCCTTCATAGCATTGGCGATGATATTAGCAATTTCCAGATTCAGCGGAGTGCCTGCCAGCACTGCTGCCTTATATGCCTTATAGGTTGCAGTCGGCAGACGATCCTTCATAACGCTTTCGTTAAAAACTAAGCTGCCAAACAGTTTCGGTACATCATTCATTGTAAAACCTCCCTAATTTCTCTCTGAGAATTTCCTTGGGTTTACGAAGTGTAAGCCCCTCATTTGAATTACATTTTTTGTGCTTTACAGATTTTCTTCTCTCTGGCTCTGTAAATAAGAAAGCACCGTCAGCTGCGCCCTGCGCTGCTACGGTGCTTCGTTGCACTTATCATGGGTAAGATATAAATTATAATTCTCACCGCTGATATAAAAGAAAAAGCAACCACGAAGTTTGGACCTTTCGATCCAACAACCACGTTGTTGCTTTATGCGCTTATTATAATACTAGGTTTTCAATTTGTAAAGAGGGTAAGAGGAAAATTTTTTAATTTTTTTCTGCGTATACTAAAAAAGTATGCTTTTTTTGACTACAGCAGCGGGATTTTTATCAGATATAACTGATAAAAATCTAAAATCACGAAAAGTTTCAGTTATATCTGATAGAAATTCGATTTTCGTCTTGAATTTAAGATATAACTGATATATTATATAGATAGTGAGGTGATTTACATGATCAAAAGAGAATCTTACATGAAAAAAATCCGCCCATTCATTAACAGTGATTTAGTAAAAGTACTTACAGGTATCCGACGTTGCGGTAAATCTGTTATGTTAGATCTTATAAAAAAAGAGCTGTTACGACAAGGAGTTACTCCCCAACAGCTGATTTCCTATAATTTTGAAAATATGAGCTTCGCCAGGCTTTGCAATGCCCAGGCTCTTCATGATGAAATAATAAACAAGACCCAAGCTTTAACAGGAAAAATTTATCTTTTCTTTGATGAAATCCAAGAGGTAAAAGATTGGGAAAAATGTATTAATTCCTTACGTATAGAGCTTAATTGTGATATTTATATCACCGGTTCCAATGCCAAGCTCCTATCCGGTGAATTAGCCACTTATTTAGCAGGACGCTATGTAGAATTTGTTATTTATCCTTTTTCATTTTCTGAATTTATTGAGCTATATAATACTATACAGCCTAATACCAGTGAAGCAGAATGCTTCAAGAAATACCTGCACTTCGGAGGAATGCCCTATTTGGCATCCCTGCAATATAACGAAGCTGCCTGCAAGCAATATTTACAGGATGTATATACATCAGTAGAACTGAAAGATATTGTACGCCGCAACAATATACGTGATGTTGACATGCTTGAACGCATACTTACCTACATAACTGCAAATATCGGTACCATTTTTTCTGCCAATGTGCTTTCTAAATATTTGAAAAGCGAAGGACGCAGCATGGCAACAGAAACCATTATCAACTACGTTAAAGCCTGCACCGATGCCTTTCTGTTTTATCAGGTAAAACGTCAGGATATACAAGGTAAAAAGCTGCTTGCTATCAACGAAAAATATTATGTGGCTGACCATGGCATCCGCGAAGCAGTCTTCGGCGGCAACATGAAGGATATCAATCTCATTCTGGAAAATATTGTTTATCTGGAGCTTTTACGCCGTGGTTATAAGGTGAGCATCGGCAAGGTAGATACCAAAGAAATTGATTTTATCTGTGAAAAACAGGATAAAAAAATTTATATTCAAGTTACGTACTTATTGGCTGCCGAAGAAACTATTCAACGTGAGTTCGGTGTTTACAATGAAATTACCGATAATTATCCGAAATATGTGCTTTCACTCGACGAATTCGATATGAGCCGTAATGGTATTATCCATAAAAATATCAGAGATTTTTTGACAGATTCATCTATATAACTGTTTAGAAAAATACCAAATTTAACATTATTAAAACCATTACGCATGCTACTCAGCAGGATTTTTGCGTTCTGTAAAGAATTGTACAGTATAGAGTATGCAATGCAAAACGCAATATAACTAATTGCCAAGGAGGAACCCTTATGGAATTAACCGCTGTTGCGCAGCTGCGCCGCATGGTGCTGGAGCATTTATCCCGCTACACCTGGAATAACGAGTTGCCTGACCACGTCTACGATATTCTGCAGGAGGTACGCGAGGACACTCCACGCTACCGCTGCTGTGTTTATAAAGAAAGAGCCGTACTGAAAAACCGTATTGATATGGCGCTGGGCCAGGAGTGCTCCAGCAATATCATCGAGGCTGCCAAGCTGACCCTGAACGAGCCTGAGCGCACGGATTTGCCGATTATCGACGTGCTCCCCGCAGCCTGCGACCAATGCCCGATTGATGCTTATTACGTTACCGATATGTGCCGTCACTGCATCACCCACAAATGCATGAATAACTGCCCGAAAAAGGCTATCAGCATTATTCAGGACCGCGCCTTTATCGATAAAACGAAATGTATTGAATGCGGACGCTGCAAGCAGATGTGCCCCTACGGTGCGATTATCGAAATCCATCGTCCCTGCGTGCGTGCCTGCGCCATCGGTGCCATCAGCATCGGTGAAAACCGTAAGGCTGTCATTGACCACGAAAAATGTGTTTCCTGCGGTGCCTGCCGCAATGCCTGCCCCTTCGGCGCTATCGACGAGCGCAGCAATATCATCCGCGTTATCCGCGAAATCCAGCAGGGCAAGCAGGTTATCGCCCTTGTGGCACCTTCTATCGTAGGCCAATACGGTTTGAAGATTACCATGGCGCAAATTTACGAGGCACTGCAAAAAGCAGGCTTCGCTGAAGTTGTAGAGGTTGGCGTTGGCGCCGATATCACCAGCGTTAAGGAAGCAAAGGAATATCTGGAGAAGGTTCCCGCTAAACAGGGCTTTATGACCAGCTCCTGCTGCCCTGCCTTCGTTAAGCTGATTAAAACGCAGGTGCCGGAGGCTGCGGACAAAATTTCCGACGCTCCCTCCCCCATGCTCTCCTGCGCTGAGCTGATAAAGCAAAAATATCCCTATGCCGTTACTGTGTTCATCGGTCCCTGCATCGCCAAAAAGGTGGAAGCACGCGAGCACAGAGAAACCATCAACTACGTGCTGACCTTTGAAGAGATTATGTGCATGCTGGAGGGCAAGGATATCAAATTTGCGGAAATGAGCGGTGATACTGCTTATGAACGCGATGCCTCCAAACTTGGCCTGAGCTTCCCGCTGACGGCTGGCGTAAGCGCTGCCGTGCAGGATACGGTTGCCGCTATGGGCGGTGAGGTACATAATGCGCAATACTGCTCCGGACTGGACAAATGCCGTGATACGGTTAAGGCTGCTGCTGCAGGCAAGCTCAACTGCAGCTATATCGAAGGTATGGCCTGCTCCAACGGCTGTATCGACGGTCCTGCTGCCGTAGGCGACTTCCACATTACGAAGGTTGCCCTGACGAAATACGCGGCAGCAGCCCCCAATAAGCAGGCTGCCGAAGACAAGCACACAAAATAAAAACTTAAAGCCTATCCCTTCTGTCATACCGGCAGAGGGGATAGTTTGTTCATAGCAGGATTTTAGTCTGCTAAAATCATAGAGTGCGTTTTACTGCGCACTAAAAAGAACGGAGATTCCCAAGCAAATGCAAAACACTCGCTACATCGGTCACCTTGCTGCCCTCATTACGATTGCTACCTGGGGCACAACCTTTATTTCTACCAAGGTTTTACTTACCGGCTTTCAGCCGCTGGAAATTCTTTTTTTCCGCTTTATTATGGCCTTTTTCGCCCTTTGGCTGGCCTATCCTAAAATGCTGAAAACAGATAAAAAGCAGGAGCCTGTTTTTATGGCCGCAGGCCTTTGCGGTATCTGCCTCTACTACCTTTTGGAAAACATCGCCCTGACCTACACACAAGCCTCCAACGTTAGCGTAATCGGCAGCACAGCGCCTTTCTTTACCGCGCTGCTGGCGCATTATTTTATGCATTCTGCCGGCAGCTTAAGCAAACAGTTCATCATCGGCTTTTTTATCGTGATGATCGGCATCGCCTGCATCAGCTTCAACGGCGCAGCCATGCAGCTCAATCCCTTGGGTGATTTGCTGGCTATTTCGGCTGCCGTCGTGTGGGCGTTTTATGCTCTGCTGACGAAAAAAATCAGCAGCTATGGTTATCCTGTTATCCTCGCCACTCGCAGAACCTTTTTCTACGGAATTCTCTTTATGCTGCCGGCGCTCGGTTTTCTGGATTTTGAACTGAACCTGGCGCGCTTCGCCAATACTACCTATCTTTTCAATATCGTCTTTCTAGGACTGGGTGCTTCCGCACTCTGCTTCGTCACCTGGAATTTGGCAGTTAGGGAGTTGGGCGCAGTAAAAGCCAGCGTTTATATTTATATGGTGCCCGTCATCACCGTCATTACCTCAGCAATTATCCTGCAGGAGAAAATCACTCTGCTGGTAGCACTCGGTACCATTCTGACGATGACCGGCCTGTTTATCTCAGAATACCGCCCGAAGAAAAAATAAAGTAAGAAGGCAAACAAAAACGCCCTAGGCATCAACAGCCTAAGGCGTATTTTTATTTATTCTGCATATAATAATTAATAAAGGTCTGCGCAACCTGCGACAACTCTCTGCCCTTAACTATAGACAGCGTCATCTCCAGAAACAAGCGCTCATCCTTGATTTCCTTGCGGACCAGATTCGCCGGAAACAATTATACAGCCGGTGCCGGTACAATTGCCACACCGGTATTTTTTTCTGCCCAGGCTATGGCCGAAAGCTTAGTAGTATTAATACTCATAACCTGCGGGAAAATGTGTGAATCCGAGCAAACAGAAAAAAACAGCTCAGAACAGCCACGCGACAGACATAACGGAATGTCCTCCAAATCATCCAGCAGGATATTAGGCTTATCATTTTTCAGATACGGGCTATCCTTATGAAAAAGTGCAACCAGACGCTCTTTACGGCTGAACAGCGTTTCAAAGCGTTTAGACTGCTTTAGGGGTGCATTGGCAATGCCTATTTCCGTTTTCCCCTCCAAAAGCTGCTGGGTTTGTTCGTCAATCGGCACCTCATACAGCTCATAATTAATATGCGGAAACTCTCTGTAGAAATCACTCAAAAAGTTTTTAATAAAGTTTATTGACATCGAAGGCGACAGACTGATGCGCAGCGTACCGCTAAAGCCTGCCTGACAGTCAACTATCTCCTTCAGAGCGCTGTTTTCTGCCGAGCAGATATACTTAGCCTTGTTATATAAAATACAGCCTGCATCCGTAAGCTCAATGCTGTGACCGCCACGGCGCACATGCAGCAGCTGCGTACCAAAACGCTTCTGCAGCACCTTAAGCTGATTACTCAGCGCCGGCTGGGCAATCGCTATCTGCTTAGCTGCGGCAGAAATACTGCCGGCTTCAACTATGGCAATAAAATTGCGGTAATATTCTATATCCATATAGGGTTCTCCTTTACTTCTCTCTGCCTTTATTATACTATACAGCAATATTTCTGAGTACTTTTTTAGTTTTTAAAATTAAATTTTTCATAAAACCAATGGCAGCATATGCAAAACGCATATAACTCCAATAAATTATTTTTATAAGTGATTAGGAATAAAATCATAAGTTTTTCGTTTTTTTCTAAAAACAGACCACTATATATCATGAATTATCCTGTTCCCGCATCAAAGAACGAGTTAACGTATATGCATTTTTTATATGTAAAATGTATTTTTCGTATTTTACTTTATATGTTGATAGATTTAAACTGTAAGCAGATAAGGAAATTTCCAAAAAAGAAAAGAGGTTTTTGAAATGCTGGATGCAACACGTTTGCGCACCCCCTGCCTATTTGACAAAATAGTCAGCGCGGACGAAGCAGCCACACTGATTACCGACGGTATGAATGTCGGTGTCAGCGGCTTCACCCCCTCTGGCTATCCTAAGAAAACCACACTTGCTCTTGCCAAAGCCATCAAGGCCGGCAAAAAATGCTGTATCAATATTTGGAGCGGTGCTTCCGTCGGACCGGAAATCGAAGAAGCACTTGCCGAAGTCAGCGGTATCAGCGGACGCATGCCTTATTATGCAGCCTCCAACAAAACACTCAGCCGCCAGATCAACACCGGCAGCGTAACCTATATTGATCAGCATTTAAGCCACTTTGCCCAACAAATCGACTACGGCTTTTACGGCGATGTTGATGTTGCAATCGTTGAAGCCGCTGCTATCAATGCAGACGGCAGCATTGTCCTCGGTCCGGGCGTCGGCAACACGCCTATGCTTGTAAAGCATGCGAAAAAAATTATTGTTGAGGTCAACACATCTATCCCGCTGACTCTGGAGGGAATGCACGATATTTACATCTGCAGCAAACCACCTGAGCGCACCGAAATCCCTATTTATCATGTCGGCGACCGCATCGGTTCTCCTTATGTAAGCTGTGGACTTGACAGAATTACCTGCATCGTCGAATCAGACATTGTCGACCATGTACGCAATTTAAGCGCTCCTGATGACACAAGCAAAAAAATTGCCGCTAACCTGGTTGATTTTTTGGAGCACGAGCAGCGCCACGGCCGTCTGCCACAGCAAATGCTGCCGTTGCAGTCCGGCGTAGGAAGCATAGCCAATGCTGTATTAATGGGTTTGGCAGAATCTAAATTTGATAATCTTACTATGTACTCGGAGATTTTGCAAGATTCTGTTTTCAAGCTGATAAAATGCGGTAAGGTCACCCAAGCCTCCGGCTGTGCCTTCACCCCATCGCCGACAGTTTGGGAGATGTATAAAGAAGATCCCGAGCTCTACCGTAACCGCATTGTTCTCCGTCCGCTCGACATCAGCAATAATCCGGAGGTCATCCGCCGCCTCGGCGTTATCTCCATGAATACACCGCTTGAATTTGATATTTACGGTCAGGCAAATTCTACCCATGTTATGGGCAACCGTATGATGAATGGTATCGGCGGCAGCGGAGATTATATGCGCAACGGTTACCTGACAATATTCTCCACCCCGTCAACTGCCAAAGGCGGTAATATCTCGAGCGTAGTTCCCATGGTTTCACACGCAGATCATACCGAACATGATACGATGGTTTTTATTACCGAGCAGGGTGTAGCCGATATCCGCGGTCTGAGTCCTCTAAAACGGGCCAAGCTGATTATCGAAAAATGCGCCCACCCCGATTTCAGGGAACAGCTTTATGATTACCTGAAAATGGCGCAAAGAAAAAACGGCCATGAGCCTGTTGATTTGGAACATGCCTTCGACATGCACATAGCGTTAGAAAAAACAGGCACGATGAAAGAGCAATCCAAGGAGGAAGAGCATTATGACTACACGAGAAGATTTACAGCTTAGCTTAGATGCCTATGATGCCAAGGTTGCCAAGGCAATCGCAAAATTCCCTGAACGGCAGCATTTAAGCGAAAAGCGCTTATATACACCCTTAGATATCGATGAAAAATTTGATTATAACAGTAAACTCGGCTTTCCCGGTCAGTATCCTTTCACCCGTGGCGTACAGCCCACAATGTACAGAGGCCGCCTGTGGACTATGCGTGCTTATGCAGGCTTTGCCACTGCCGAAGAAACAAATGCCCGTTACAAATATCTGCTGCAGGCAGGCCAAACCGGTCTTTCCGTAGCTATGGATTTACCGACACAAATCGGTCTGGACAGCGACGCACCGTTATCCGAAGGCGAAGTCGGCAAGGTTGGCGTAGCTATTGATTCTCTCGCTGACATGGAAAAGCTTTTTGAAGGGATTCCCCTGGACAAGGTCAGCACCTCGATGACCATCAATGGTCCGGCAGCCGTACTTTTGGCAATGTATGTAGCTGTTGCCGAAAAGCAGGGCGTAAAACCGGAGCAACTGAAGGGCACTATTCAAAACGATATTCTCAAGGAATATATCGCTCGCGGAACCTATATCTTCCCGCCACGTCCTTCCATGCGCCTGATTACAGATACCTTTGCTTATTGCTCGCAGAATATCCCCAAATGGAATACTATAAGCGTTGGCGCTTATCACATTCGCGAAGCAGGTGCTTCCGAGGTACAGGAAATCGCTTTTGCCTTCGCTAATGCCATGGCCTATATTGATGCTGCAATCAAAGCAGGCCAAAAGGTTGATGATTTTGCTCCCGGTATCAGCTGGATTTTTACCGCAGGCCTTAATTTCTTCTCTGAAATAGCCAAATTCCGCGCTGCCCGCCGCTTGTGGGCACGCATCATGAAAGAGCGTTACGGAGCTACCGTTCCCAAAGCACAGATGCTGCGCGTACACGTTCATACCGCAGGCAGCGTGCTGACAGCACAGCAGCCTTTGAACAACGTTGCCCGCATTACCTGGCAGGCTATGTCCGCTGTACTTGCAGGCATTCAGTCGATGGCCTGCTGCGCGTATGACGAAGCCATTGCCCTCCCGACAGAAGAAAGTGCAACGCTTGCACTGCGTACCCAACAGCTCATCGCTTACGAAAGCGGTGTTGCCGACACAATCGACCCCATGGCCGGTTCCTATTATGTTGAAGCACTCACTGACAAATTCGAAAAAGAAGCTTATGAATACATCCAAAAAATTGATGCCATGGGCGGTGCGGTTGCTGCTATCGAACAAGGCTATATGCAAGGTGAAATGGCTGCCCATGCCTACGAATATCAGACAGATATAGAAAAAGGCAAGCGTACAGTCATCGGCGTCAACAAATTTGCGGACAACAAGGCTGTCAAAACAAATGATGTTATTAAAGCAGATTTAAGCGTTGCTGAACGCCAGATTGCCCATGTAAATGAAATGAAAGCTCATCGTGACCAACAGGCAGTAAATTCTTCCCTGAAAGCTCTGAAGGAAGCCGCCAAGGGTGAAGCTAACCTTATGCCTTATCTGATTGATGCTGTCAAAACCTATGCAACCTTAGGCGAAATCTGCGGCGTACTGCGCGAGGTTTTCGGAGAATACCAGCAGGGAGGTAATTTGTTTTAAGGCTAAGGCAGGTGTTTACGTTGCATTTGGCGAATACCATGGCAATAGTTAAAATTAAAGCAAAGGCAGGTATTAACAATGACAACTAAAGCATTAGCAAAATTTACCGCAGAATTGTGCTACGAAAAGCTTTCTGCTCACAGCATCGAAATGGCTAAAAAATGTCTGCTGGACTGGCTGGGAATTGCTGTCCGCGGTTCGCAGGAAAAACCGGTACGTATTATACATGATGTTATCCTGCAAGGTGATGCACCACAGGCGAATATTTTCGGCAGCCTTCCCGCCAAAAAGGCCAGTGCCCTGAACGCAGCCTTTATCAACAGTGCTGCCTCTCACAGTCTGGACTTTGATGACCTGCATAACCCGTCGATTATTCATCCGGCCTGCGTTGTTGTTTCCCCAGCGTTGGCTGTCTGCGAGGCAGAACACAAAAGCGGTAAGCAGCTCATCGCAGCAATTTGTGCAGGCTACGAAGCCAGCGGCCGCGTAGGCGAAGCGGTTATCCCGGAATCCTACTTCTTTTGGCATACTACCGGTACTGCGGGCACCATCGCCGCCGGTACTGCTGCCGCCAACGCTCTTGGACTTGACGCACAACAGACCTTGATGTGCTATGGCAGCGCCGGCACCCAGGCCGCAGGCCTATGGGAATTTCTCAAAGAAGGTGCCATGAGCAAGCCGCTGCACACGGGCAAGGCTTCCTACAGCGGTGTCCTCAGCGCTTATCTGTCGCAGAAGGGCTTTACTGCTGCCAGTGAGATTTTAGAAGGTGAAAAGGGCTTCTGCCGTGCCATGGTCAAAGAACCGCATTTAGAAAAACTTACCGAAAACATGAGCACTGATAAACTGAAAATCGACATCAACTCCTTCAAGCCCTACGCCTGCTGCAAGCATGCCCATGCCGCTCTTTACGCCATTCAGGAGCTGCGTAAGGCTCATTCCCTGCAGCCTGAGGACATCGCTAAAATTAAGCTTTACGTCAACGATATTACGAACTATCTGATTAATAATCCGCAGCCGCAAACTCCCTACGGCGGCAAATTCAGTATTCAATATTGCTCCGCTGCTATGCTGAAGTTCGGCGAAGTTGGCATTGCGCAGTTCAGCGAGGAGTGTATCCACAACAAAGAGCTTACTGATTTAATGCAGCGCATCGAGGTTATCCGCGATGAGGCTATGGAACAGCTTCATGCAGCAGATGCTTCCAAGCTGGCTTCCAGAGTAGAAATTCAGCTGCATAACGGGCAAACTCTTACAATGCAGGTTGATTATCCTAAGGGAGATCCGGAAAATCCTCTGACTTGGGAGGAGCTCTGCGCCAAGTTTATGAGCCTTGCCGTACCTGTTTACGGTGAAGCAAAGGCATTACGTTTACAAAATTGGGTAGCAAGCCTTGAGCAATGCAACGACGTTGCCCAAGCGCTGGACGCCTGTCTAAAGGAGGAATGATTTATGCAACCGGAAGAAATTATCCGAAGCGTAAAAGATATCTACACGCATAACGCTTTTATGCAGCACTGCGGCATAAAGGTTCACAGCATCAGCTGCGGCAAAGCTGCAGTAGGCCTGCGCATCGACCCTGCCATCCACACAAACCTTAACGGCAAGCTGCACGGAGGCTTGCTTACAACACTGGTGGATAATGCCACCGGCATCGCCTGCGCCGCTATGGGCAAGCGCGTGGTTACGGTATCGATGACCGTAGATTTCATTAAGAGCGCTCCTTCCGGTGCAATGGTAGAAGCACAGGCTGAGGTTATTTCGCATAATGACCAGTTGATTACTATGCAGATTCATGTATATGATACTGATACAAATACACTGCTGGCCACCGGCAGCTGCTGTATGCTGACAATTGCCGACTTCCCCGGAATTCCGGAAAAATGGTAAGTGTCAGCTTCGCAAGCAGTCTATAAAGCATATACCATAACAGCTTAACTGCTTTCGTTATAATGTAAAAAGGCGTTCTCCCCTGCGGGAGAACGCCTTTACTTACAGCAACTTATTAAATTTGTTCAGCCTTAATCTTTTCAACCTGCTCAACAGAAAGCGAAGTAGCCTTAGCAATATCCTCTACAGATAATCCCATACTTAAAAGACGCTTTGCAGTTGCAGTCTTTTCTTTTGCCTTGCCTTCGGCGAGACCTTCTGCCTTGCCTTCGGCAAGACCTTCTGCCTTACCTTCGGCGAGACCCTGAGCCTTACCTTCAGCCAGACCTTCGGCATGTGCTTCGTCACGCAGGTCTTTCATACGCATTTCGTAAGTCATATAGGCATCCCTCACTTTCTTGTCATTTTTAATTTCTACAATCGTGTCAGCAACCTCACGTGTAAAATTACTGGTAATAGTATTGCTGTTGATGTAGTCAAACAGACTTTGAATGTCCGGTGACACATCACCTTTGGTTCCCAAGGTATTGAGAAACATAATAACTGCTTCATCTGCCAATTCAATATTCATGTTTTCCAGACAACGCTTCTTAAAGGTATAAATACGCTGGGAATCCTGAAAAAAATCAAACAGACAGAAGAAAATTATATACGTAGGAGATAATTCGTCATAATCCTGACCTTTTTGCAGCATATCCGTATCAAGCATAGCCTGATAGTAGCGGGTACGCTTAGGCAACAGAAATTTTCCTGTAGCACGATTAACAGGATTCTTTACCTGCATTTCCAAATTGTAATGAGTATTGGCAGTATCTGCAATTCTAACATCCAGACGAATACCATGGCTGTCAGGATAAACATCAATAGTCTGCTCTGCTTCAAGATAGGTAATGTCTGCAATTTCGGTATGTAAAAGCTCTTCCAGAATATGCTTGCAGATGCGCTTTCTGAGCATAACATGCTTGAAAAGAAAATCGTTAGACAGAGTCAGCTTATCGAGATTAGAGATTTGCTTTTGCATATGTTTCCTCCTTTGATTATAGCATAATTTGCAGTAAAAATATATAAGCCGGCAATTGCGACTGACATAAAGGAAAAGGCGCCTGCCGAAAGCTCGACAGGCGCCACTGGTCCACACGACCAGGCATAAGCTCCGCCAAAATGCGGCTACCTATGCAACTAAGGTAATTATAACACAGAAGCACTTTAAAAACAATAGTTCGTTAAATAAAAAGTATTATTATACTCAAGGCATATTTCATTACTGCAAAAGGCGTTCTCCCCTGCGGGAGAACGCCTTTACTGTTTACTGAACTTTATTCACTTGTCACTGCCGACAATTTATTTTGCCAGCTTGTTGCCGTAATGGTCGCGCTCGCCTTTAGTATCGTTTACGCGTACACGTTCGATCTTATCGCGATCGCCATCTTCACCGCTGATGCGGTCTACACGGATGCGGCCCAATTCAGGCTCAAATTCTTTGATGATCTTTTCTTCCAGAGCTGCGCCGTTTTCGATTGCACGATAGAGCATTGCAGCAAATTCATAACGGGTCATCAGGCGGTCACCGCCGAAGTTGCCGTCAGGATAGCCTTCGATGTAGCCGTTGCCTGCCAGCTTAGCGATGTATTCATATGCCCAGTGGTTAGCCGGAACATCCGGGAAGAGTTTGGTCTTGGTTTCATCCAGCATACCGAATGCTTTTTCCATCTTAGCCATCTTAGCACCCATTACTGCCAGCTGACCGCGGAGGTCGATAACCTCACGAGCCAGAGCTGTACGGCTGTTGCTTACATGGTTGGTGCGGTCCAGAGCGAAGGATACGCCTGCGTTAACCATGTTTTCGCCGTTGCCTACGGTACCTGCAACACTGAACATTACCTTTTCATCAGGACGATAGTAAGCGCCGATTGCAGCAGCGTTTTCGCCTGCATAGTTGCCATACCCTGCGGAGAAGGTCAGTTTGTCGTCCGGATCAAAGTCCATCGGATGCAGGGCTGCCAGAGCTGCTGCGCCTGCGCCAACCTTGTTTACACGGCTGCCAAGCTTGTTGATGCGGTTGGTGTTGTTAACAACTTCTTGATTGGTCTTATACAGTTGGCTGCCATTTACAGCGTCCTTAGATGTTTCGCTGAGTTCGCCTGCAGCAACATTGGTAACCTTTTGGTCATTTGCATTCAAGCCTTTATCGCTGATATAGGTCTTGTCGCCAACTTTTACGCCTTCATCGCTGATGGAGGTCTTGCCTGCGGTTACAGCAGTTGCGGTTACGCTTACGTCTTTACCAACCTTCAGACCATCGTTGTTCATTACAGTTTGACCGGTTGTTACGCTGCCATTATCACCAAGATCAATATTGTTCTTCAGAGCAACATTGTATTCTTTGCCACCGTCTTTATTGGTGTCTTCGGTTACAATAATGTTGTCACCTGCGGTAACAGTGGTGTGTTTCTTAGCAAGCTCTTCAACCTTTTTGATGTCCGCTGCATTTTGGGCAATGTTTGCTTTATTGGTAGCAATATCTGCCTTGTTGGTTGCAATATCGGCTTTATTGGTAGCGATATCTGCTTTATTTTGAGCAATATCTGCTGCATTTTGTTTGATATCTTGCTCGTTTTTGGTTACGCGGTTATCCAATGCTGCGATATCTGCTTTATTCTTATCAATATCAGCTCTGTTAGCTGCAACATTCTCATTGGTCTGATGCAGTTGACTGCCATTGATAGCGTCAGTAGAGGTGTTGCTTACTTCGCCTGCAGCTACGCCGCTGATCTTGCCGTTCTGATCAATGGTAACCTTATCGTTAACCTTAACATTGCTGCCATCCAGAACGATGGAGGAAGCGCCGTTAGAGATCTTGTTGCCGGTTACGTCGATATCTGCCAGTTTTGCACCCTTATCAGCATATACGCGATCCTGGGTTGCAATGTAGCCGGTGGTTTCGATAGTACCGTTGGTACCGCTGATGTTTACATATTTGCCGGTCAGGTCGCCAAGCATGATATCCTTGTTCAGGTTAACCTTGTAAATCTTTTGACCGTCATTATCAAATTCTTCAACATTGATGTTGGAGCCATTTACAACCTTGCTGTGTTTGCCTGCTTCAGTTGCTACTGCATGCAGCTGGCTGCCATTTACAGCGTCAGTAGAATCAGCAGTGATTGCACCTGCTGCTACACCGGTAATCTTGCCGTCTTCAGTAACAATTACTTTGCCCAGCTTAGCGCTCTTAGCATCAATGTAGCTGTGGTTACCGTTATCATCGGTGAGTAACAGGCTGCCGTCCTGCAATGTGGAATGACCGTAGTATACGCCATTTTGTAGAACTACGTTGCCGATTTCGCCTGCGGTTGCGGTTACTTTGCCGTCTTTATCTACGTGGAATTTATTGTGTGCTGCGTAGAAATCGCCGGTGCTGTTTACAAAGAACGGCATGATTCCGTTTTCTGCCATAGTGCCTACGGACAGGTTGTATTTGGAGTTCAGTGCGTTGGTTTGAACGGAGTTAACATCGATGTCTTTGTTCAGCTCAACCTTAACCTTAGTGCCGTCATGGCTTACGCTGATGTTCTTGTCGCCGCTAAAATCAACATAATCGCCAGGTTTAACATTGGTTGCTTCGGTTGCAACACCGTTGGTAGCCAGGCTCCAACCCATGTTTGCAGTTGCACCTACTGCCTTCAATTGGCTTACGTTTACAGCATCATTGTCGTTAATGCCTGCAGCTACGCCTGCAATACGGCCATCCTTGTATACGGTTACTGCATTGTTGATAGTAGTGGTATCACCGAACAGTTTTACGGATGCGCCCTGACCGTTAGTCAGTTCGGTTGTAAAGCCGCCCAAGGTCAGCTTAGCATCGCCATTGCTGATACTTTCGATTCCAACCAGATCCTTGTTCAGCTCAACCTTAACAGTGTTAACACCATCTTTTGCATCCTTGCTTACGCTGATATTCTGGTCACCGCTGAAGTCAACATAATCACCGGCTTTAACATCTTCTGCTTCGGTCAGAACACCATTAGCAGCAAGCTTCCAAGCGCTATTCTTCAATTGGCTTACGTTTACTGCATCCGTATCAGCTTCGCCTGCTGCTACACCGGAAATCTTGCCGTTCTGATCGAAGGCAACCTTACTATTGATTACAGTATAGCCATCCTGCATGTAGATAGATGCGCCCTTGCCGTTAATCATACCTGCAGTTCCTGCTGCACCATTCAATGCCAATTTAGCATCCCCGTTGCTGATGGATTCGATATCAACCAGATCCTTGTTCAGCTCAGCCTTAACCTTAGTACCGTCATTGCTTACGCTGATATTCTTATCGCCGCTGAAATCCACATATTCACCGGGTGCTACATTAATAGCGGAAGTAGCAACACCGTTAGTGGAAAGATTCCAGCCTTTATTTGCATTTGCAGCTACCTCTTCGACTTCTTTCAATTGGCCTACATTTACAGCATCAGTATTATAAACACCTGCAGCTACGTTAGTGATTACTTTATCGTTAGCATTCAAGCCATCTTCGGTGATGTAAGCATCTCTGCCAACGCCAATACCCCTATAAGAATCCATGAAGTAATCGCCTGCTTGAACGCTGTCAATCACAAGATTCCTGCTCAACTCAACATGCATAACAGTAGCATCTTCAGTTTCTTCTTTGCTTATGGTAATATTATCATCAGTACCCCGGAAGTGAACAATATCACCATGATTGATTTTAGTTGTGCTATTGACATCTTTTGTAATTTCCTCCTCAGCTAAAAGATGCCAGGCTGTATTTTGGGTTGCTTCTTGTAGCTGTGCTACGTTTACAGCATCGGTATCTGCAGTACCTGCTGCTACGTTAGTAATTTGACGAGTAAGAGTGGCACTACCTACAGATACAGCACCACCATTGGCTCTCCAAGTAAGGCTGTCTGCACCTTCAGGAGCAAAAGCTCCAACAACACCAGCTTCTCTATCAGCAACAGAGGAGGCACCAATTGCAACACCCCAACCTGCTGTTACTTCAGAATAATCACCTAAAGCTGTACCATAATCAACATTTTCCTGGCTATGATAACCAATAGATGTTGCCAGTTTGCCTTCTGCTTTAGAGAAGCCGCCTACAGCTGTAGAAGCAAGTCCCCAAGAACCAGCATATGCGCCGATAGCAGTAGACTGTGCACCGGCTTTTCTCCAGTCATCATGAGAAGCATTATATTTAGCATCAACGTTGGTCATAGTACCGATTGCAGTTGCATTATCACCACTTGCATAAGCTTGCTGACCTACAGCAGTACCGGCATAAGCTGTAAAGCCGATATCATTACCTACAGCAACACTATAAGTTTGGCCTGCTTTGGTGCTGGAACCGATTGCAATAGAGTCAGTTCCGCTTGCAACAGCATCACGGCCGATAGCAATACCAACTAAGCCGCTTGCTTGAGCATTATTGCCAATTGCAACACTGCCTTGACCGCTAGCACTTGCATCCTTACCAACTTCAATTTTTGTATCATTCGGTGCCAAATTAGCAGCCATCGCCGGCGCTACGCTTGCACAGGTCATTACACCTGTAGCAATCAGCATTGCCAACAGTTTTTTCGTGGAGCAGCTTTTAGTTCCATGGCTTTTTGCCATTTCGGAAACAACTACATACGCATTACGCGCTTCACTCCAGATAACCTTAAATACCTTGTTCATAAAAACACTCCTCCTAACATACTCAAAAAAATGAATAGCTATATTAAAGCGTGGCTTAGACCACGTAAGGAAACAAGTTAAGTATTTATAGCAGCAACCATACCGCCAAGGTGCTTTTATATATAATTTTAATATTTGCAATTATGTATATTGTCAGGTAAATCTCTATACTAACTTTTTATTAATGCATTAGTAATAAAAGCTTATAGCACTTTAACAAAAGATTATATGGAATTTTCTGACGTTTTCCCTGTACTTTTATTTTAGCACTTTTATCTTTATTTTTCAACCTCATTACTTGCACTGAGAGTTTAAAAAACGGTTTTTCTTGCGATATTTTAAAAAAGTGTAATGTTTTTTTAGTTACTTTATTCCCTGTATGCTTTTCGTTTTGCGCCTCTAAGCTCCAAACAGTATGTACAAATGCATATTTCTTTTATAAACGAAACTTTATATACTATGCATTCAGTATGTTTTTATCCATAGAGCAAAGTACCGCACTACTGCTTGGGCATAACAAAACCCCCGCCCTTGTCGGCCAAGCCGACAGGAGCGGGGGTTGTTGAACACAATATTATTTTTTGAAGCTTACTTAATGAGCGGAAAAAGCTTATTTAGCTTTGGCTTCAGCTTTAGCAATCTTGTTGCCGTAATAGTCGCGTTCGCCTTTAACAGCATTTACGCGTACACGCTCAATCTTGTCGCGGTCGCCGTCTTCGCCGCTGATGCGGTCAACACGGATGCGTCCCATTTCAGGAGCGAACTCGTTGATAATCTTGCTGTCGAGCTGAGCGCCCTTCTGCATTGCACGGTAGAGCATTGCAGCAAATTCGTAACGGCTCATCATGCGGTCACCGGAGAATTTGCCATCAGGATAGCCTTCGATGATGCCTGCAGCTGCCAGCTTGCCAACGTATTCATATGCCCAGTGGTTTTCAGCAACATCCGGGAAGATCTTCATCTTATCTTCTGCGATGGAGCCTAAGCCGCCTTTAGCAACCATAGCCTTCAGCTCGGTAACCTCAGCACGCAGGTCAAGGATTTCGTGAGCCATTGCAGTACGGCTGTTGCTTACATGGTTGGTGCGGTCCAGAGCGAAGGATACGCCTGCGTTAACCATGTTTTCGCCGTTGCCTACGGTACCTGCAACACTGAACATTACCTTTTCATCAGGACGATAGTAAGCGCCGATTGCAGCAGCGTTTTCGCCTGCATAGTTGCCATACCCTGCGGAGAAGGTCAGTTTGTCGTCCGGATCAAAGTCCATCGGATGCAGGGCTGCCAGAGCTGCTGCGCCTGCGCCAACCTTGTTTACACGGCTGCCAAGCTTGTTGATGCGGTTGGTGTTGTTAACAACTTCTTGATTGGTCTTATACAGTTGGCTGCCGTTTACAGCGTCCTTAGAGGTTTCGCTGATGTCACCTGCTTTTACATTGGTAACCTTTTGGTCATTTGCGTTCAGGCCGTCAGCGCTGATATAGGTCTTGTCGCCAACTTTTACGCCTTCATCGCTGATAGAAGTCTTGCCTGCGGTTACAGCAGTTGCGGTTACGCTAACCTTATCGCCAACCTTCAGGCCGTCATTGTTCATTACAGTCTGGCCAGTAGTTACGCTGTCAAGGTTAATATCTTTGTCCAGAGCAACCTTGTATTCCTTGCCACCGTCTTTATTTTTGTCTTCGGTTACAGTAATGTTGTCACCTGCGGTAACAGTGGTGTGTTTCTTAGCAAGCTCTTCAACATTGGTTACACGATTATCAAGGTTCTTGATATCGGTCTTGTTTTGAGCAATATCTGCTTTGTTCTTATCGATGTCTGCTCTGTTAGCTGCGATATCTGCTTTATTCTGAGCAATGTCTGCTTTGTTTTGAGCGATATCTGCTTTGTTTTGAGCAACATTCTCATTAGTCTGATGCAGCTGGCTGCCGTTAATAGCGTCAGTAGAAGTGCTGCTGATTTCGCCTGCAGCTACGCCGCTGATCTTGCCGTTCTGATCAATAGTAACCTTATCGTTAACCTTAACATTGCTGCCGTCCAGAACGATGGAGGAAGCGCCGTTAGAGATCTTGTTGCCAGTTACGTCGATATCTGCCAGCTTGCCGCCCTTATCAGCGTATACACGATCTTTGGTTGCAATGTAGCCAGTGGTTTCGATAGTACCGTTGGTACCGCTGATGCTTACATATTTGCCGGTCAAATCGCCAAGCATGATATCCTTGTTCAGGCTAACCTTGTAAATCTTTTGACCGTCATTATCAAATTCTTCAACATTGATGTTGGAGCCATTTACAACCTTGCTGTGTTTGCCTGCTTCGGTTGCTACTGCATGCAGCTGGCTGCCGTTTACTGCGTCAGTAGAATCAGCGGTTACTGCGCCTGCTGCTACACCGGAAATCTTGCCGTCTGCAGCAACAGTTACTTTGCCCAGCTTAGCACCTTTAGTGGTGATTTGGCTGTAATTGCCATCTGCATCGCCTACAAACAGCTCACCGTCACGCAATGCGGTATGTTTATAGAATACACCGTCTTTCAGAACTACGTTGCCGATTACGCCTTCGTCAGCAGTTACTTTGCCAAGTTCAGCCTCAGGAGCAACTAATTTGCCGTCTTTATCTACAACCAATTTGCCGTTGGCAGCATAGAATGCGCCGTTGCTGTTTACGAAGAACGGTACAGTGCCGTTTTCATTTGCAGTACCTACGGACAGGTTGTATTTGGAATTCAGTGCATTGGTTTGAATGGAGTTTGCATTTACATTTCCGTCTTTATCTACGGAGAACTTGTTGTGTGCACCGTAGAATGCGCCGGTGCTGCTTACGAAGAACGGCATAATTCCGTTGTCTGCTGCAGTACCTACGGACAGGTTGTATTTGGAATTCAGTGCATTGGTTTGAATGGAGTTTGCATTTACATTTCCGTCTTTATCTACGGAGAACTTGTTGTGTGCACCGTAGAATGCGCCGGTGCTGCTTACGAAGAACGGCATAATTCCGTTGTCTGCTGCAGTACCTACGGACAGGTTGTATTTGGAGTTCAATGCGTTGGTTTGAACGGAGTTTACATCGATATCTTTGTTCAGCTCAACCTTAACAATTTTAACGCCGTCTTTTACATCCTTACTTACGCTGACATTCTGGTCACCATTGAAGTCAACATAATCGCCAGGTTTTACCTCAGTTCCTGCTTTTATAGCACCATTAACAGACAGATTCCAACCTTTGTTAGCGTCATCCGGTGCCGGATTAGCAGCCATCGCCGGAGCCATGCTTGCACAGGTCATAACACCTGTTGCAATCAGCATTGTCAACAGCTTTTTGGTAGAGCAGCTTTTACTGCCATGATTTTTTGCGATTTCGGAAACAACAACATAAGCGTTGCGTGCTTCGCTCCAAACTACTTTAAAAATTTTGTTCATCAAAAATTCCTCCCATATAAGTATATTTTATATAATGTACGCAGCACTCGCTGCGTGTGGGAACAAGTTAAACAACTATTGTATTAATTATCCTGCGCCGATATTACTGTTTTTCATTCCCGCTGTCTTGCAGCAACACTGGCAACAAGCCTTCGTAAAACAGCTTCAAGTACACTCGAAGCTATTTAATCTTCGGCTAACTATTTCTATATATTATTTATTATTCACTTCGAATTCCTTTTAGCAAGGTACTAACATGTACAAATAGTTTAAGTATGCTATTTTTTTAAATACTGTAACCCGCATCCATGCTGAGTTTTACGAATTATTGCAGACTTTTTCTGAAAAATTTTCTAAAAAAATATTTTATTCTAAAATTATCTTCAACAAACTATCAACCGCCAATGGCTCTATTTAAAAAAGATTATGTAACATATTGAACAAATCTCTTCTAACCTCACCTTTTACTGCCTTTCATTCACCCTCAACACCGTTTCTGCAAGAGATTTTTGCAACATGTTGCATTTTTCTCTTCTAAATTCGCCTCGCAGCGCCAAAAATGCAAAAAACGCAAAAGCCCCCGGAGCAGGACAAACCTGCTTCGAGGGCAATCAAACTGAAATGCCAAAACGAACTGCTTTATTTTTCTAAGCTATCACAATCCAGTAAAAAATCATATATGTTCACGGTAAGAATTCCGTATTCATCATAATAGGCCGGGACAATATCCTTGGTAATGATAATTTTTTTGAAGGTATCATCAATATTTTTCAAGGGGCGTACCTCCTGCGCACGTTTCATTTCATCCGGCAAGGAATATGCAGACTGTATATAGTACCTTACTGAGCCCATATTGCAGACAAAATCAACCTCCAGCTGTTTTCTGGCTACATTACCGCTGTCATCTCTCACGGCAATAGGCACTACACCCACATCAACGCTGTACCCACGCATGCAAAGCTCATTGTAGATTACATTTTCCATAGAATGAGTTTGTTCAAACTGCCGGAAATTAATGCGCGCATTACGCAACCCCAGATCAGAAAAATAATATTTTTTCGGAGTATCAATATAGGCCTTGCCCTTTACATCATAGCGCGAAGCTGCTTCAATTAAAAAAGAATCTTCCAGGCAATCCAGATACTTTTTGATAGTGGTAGAAGTAATTTTGGATTTTTTGACACTTTTAAAGGTATTTTTCAGCTTTTCATAATTAGTTAAAGAGCCAATGGCCGAAGCCAGTATATTAAGTAAATCCTCCATTTCTCCCTTATTACGGATACGGTTGCGCTTATAAATATCACTCAAATAAATTTCACTCAACAAATTCTGCAAAGCGGCAGCCTTTTCGGCAGTCCCTTCACGCAGCACAACTACCGGAATTCCTCCGTAAAGCATATATTCCGCCAAGCCCATATACTTATCACCGGGATAAACACTCATAAATTCGGCAAAGCTAAGCGGATACATATGCATCTCATCGCCGCGTCCGGCAAATTCCGTAATAATATCCTTGGAAAGAAATTTAGCATTACTGCCGGTAACATATACATCCATATTCGCCTTACGCAAATACCCGTTAAGCACAGCTTCGAAGCAATCCATTTCCTGTACCTCATCGAGCAGCAGATAATACATACCCTCATCAGCAATCCTGCTGTTAACATAAGCCATAAACTTTTCCGGATTTACGCCTCGCTTTTCCTTTCCCATGACAATAAGACTTTCACCTATCTTTTGCAAATCATCGGCGGAGTCGAAAGCAAAACGGATAATATGCGCATCATCTATACCGCATGAAAGCAGATGCTGATAAAATATGTTGTTCAGCAGATAGGATTTACCGCATCTGCGAATACCGGTAATAATTTTAATCAACCCGTTATGCTTGCGTTTTATCAGCTTGTCCAAATAAAAATCTCTGCGTATTTCCATTAGCTCACCTTCTTTAGAAGAGATTTTTGCAACATGTTGCATTTTTCTCTTCTATTATAGCCTTTTTTCTCCCCGTATTCAATCTCAACGCCATTTCTGCAAGAGATTTTTGCAACATGCTGCATTTTTCTCTTCTAAATTCGCCTTTTTCTTCCTAATATTCACTATCAATACTGTTTCTACAAGAGATTTTTGCAACATGCTGCACTTTTCTCTTCTAAATTCGCCTTTTTCTTCCTAATATTCACCCTCAATACCATTTTTGCAAGAGATTTTTGCAACATGTTGCATTTTTCTCTTCTAAACTTGCCTCGCAGCGCCAAACTCGCCGCCAAAACGCAAAAGCCCCCGAAGCAGGACAAGCCTGCTTCAGGGGCAATCATGATAAATTTTATTTTGCTTTCGGTCCCAAGCCGTACTTCTTCAGATAACGGTACAGGGTTACGCGGCTGACATCAAGCATTGTTGCCAGCTTACTGATATTGCCGCCGGCGGATTTCCAGGCTGCAATAAAGGCTTCCTTGTCATACTTCCAGGAGCGCTCCAAGGTTTTGTCACCGGGCAGCTTAATATTTTCTGCTTCGATGATGCTGCCGGGAGTGTGGAAGAAGGCCTGCTCGATAACACCCTGCAGCTGCTTGATGTTACCCGGCCAGCTGCAGGACAGCAGCAGGGAAACAGCCTCGGGAGAAAGGCGTTTTTGCGGCAGGTTATGCTGAGCGGACATTTCCACCAGAATATGCGAAGCGATAACCTCGATATCCTTCACGCGCTCACGCAGAGGCGGCACGCGCATGGTGGTATCAAGCACCAGCTCATACAGATTACGGGAGAAAAGTCCCTTATCTGCCAAGCGCTTGAGGTTGGAATCACAGGCAGCGATTACGCGCACGTCGAACATACGCGGTTTGCCGCCCTTTTCCGTTGCAGGCAGACCGTGCGTCAGTGCATCAGCCAGCTTGTCGCCCATTTCGAGCGGCAGCTTTTCTACCTCGTCGAGGAACAGCGTACCGCCGATAGCAAGCTCCAGCTTGCCTGCGGACTGCTGTCCGTCCTCATTGGTGCCGAAGAATTCAGCCTCCAGCTCTGCCATAGATGCGTTGTGACATTTTACCGCAATCAGCGGAGCGGCAGCGCGGGGGCTAGCCTGATGAATGCCGTGTGCCAAACGCTGCTTGCCGGTACCGGGCTCGCCCTGCAGCAGGATGTTGTGGTCGGTGCGGGCAACGCGGCTTGCCTTATGCTGCAGCGCCAAAAATTCGCTGGTTTCGCCAACCATGCTGTACAGGCTGTAACGGCTGCTGTAACCGGTTGCATGGGCGATGGTTGTTTTCAAATCCTCAATGGACATGGAAAGCACCAAAGCACTTTCTACCTCGCTGCCAACCTTAATCGGCATAACGGTGGTAATATCCTCAAAGGTTCTGTCTTGGGTAATCCAAGTAATTTCACGACGCTGCGTTGCTACACCGTGCAGCGCTTTTTTGATAGGAATATGCTCGTAGTTCAGGAACACGTCCTCCAAGCGCTCATGTCCTTCCAGACGCTTGCGCCCGTTTTCGTTGCAGTATTTCACGCTGCCGTCCTTGCCCAGCCAGTAAACTGTTACCGGCAGCTGTTCCATCATAATGCGGTTGATGCTCCAAGCCTCCAGCATGTTCAGGTGCTGCTCGATGGAATATTTCATCGTCATCAGCAGGCTCAAAAGCAAATCATAGGGCAAATCGTTCTGATCCAAGGAAAAGAAGGAAATAATATAGCGGATTTTGCCGTTTACGCAGATAGGCGCACTGCAGGCATCACCGGAATGACTGTCCTTAATCCACATTTCCGGGCCGAACATCAAAAAGGGCACATTATGCTCGCGCGCAATGCTGATGCTGGAGGTACCAACATCCTCCTCCAGCACGCGCATACCCTGAATATCCTCGATAATGCGTTGGAAGAACGGCATAGCATAGTTTTTGATTACATAACCGTTTTCGTCAATCAGCAGCATGCTCAGGTTATGGATATTGAAATGCTGCTTGCTTTGCTCATAAAGACCGTCAACGTATTTTACGATGAACTCATGCGTCTTTTGGTGCGCGATAATTTCCTCGCGGCTCAGCTTGTTGATTTTGGGCATGGTTTCGTGCGGCAGATGCATAGCACGGCAACGCTGCCAGCTGTCGGCAACCCACGGATGCACGTTGGGGTCAACAATGCCCTCTTCCATAAACTTTCTGTAATAAGCAGCCAGCTTGTCCTTGTTTCTTCTCTCACGAATCATATTTTATACCCTCCCCAGCTGTCCGGCAGTCGGCTGCCGTCAGCAGAACTTTTATTTATAAACCTCGCCGTTCGTAATCAACACCCGGCGTGCTCCATAATAGCGTTGTTTCCAGTAATTGTCCTTCAGCGACGAAAGGATTACACCCTTGGACGAGGATGCGCTCCAAAATTGTCCGTCACCGGCATAAATGCCCACATGCGACGCGCCCGCGGCGTAGGTGGTAAAGAATACCAGGTCGCCGGGCCGCAGCTGCTTCTGCGTTACAAAAATCCCCTGTAACGCCTGCTCGTCTGCCAGTCGCGGCAGCTTGGCCTTGCAGTCCTTAAACACATACTGCACGTAACCGGAGCAGTCAAAGCCCTTGGTCGTGGTTCCGCCAAACACATAGGGAACACCCTTGTATTTGGCTGCACGGCTGACGATTTCCTTGCCCTTAACCTTGGGGATGCCTTCCTTGGCAAAGGCCTCCCAGGTCAGCTTCTTATAGGTTGCATCATTCAGCTCGCCATCCGCCTTCAGCTTGTGCTGCTTCTGGAAGCTTTTCAGCGCAGTGCTGGTAGCCTCCGTCATGCGTCCGCTGGGGCGTTCGTCACTGAAGCCCAGCACCTGCAGCTTTTGCTGTGCCACCTTCAGGCGCCAGTTGCTTTGCTGCACCTGCACCTTGGACTGCTGTTTTTCCTTAGTTTTTTTAGTCTTTTTCTTTGCGATTTTCTTCGCCTTTTTCTCAGGCTTCGCCTGCTTGGGCGCCTTCACTTCGGCAGCAGGCTTGGCTGCGGTATCGGCCTTGACGGCAGCAAGCTCCGGCACCGCCTTCACAGGCCGCGCCTCGCTTACGGCCGGCGGCGTTGCCACCGGTGCCTTATGCGGTTTGTTGCTAACAATAGGCGCTGCAGCCTGTGCCTGCCATGGCAGGCTGCAGGCCAGCATGATTACGGTCAGCACAGAAGCCAGCTTCTTTTTCATCTTCATCAGCCCCGCTCAAATGCAAAATTAAAAATTAATTGTAGTTATATACGTCCCAGCTTTTCAGCTTGCTCAGCTGAGCAATACTGTAATCAATATCGCGCAGCAGACGCTGCTTGTCATGCGGCAGCGTTGCTGCCAGCTGAACGTAGTTCGATACATGGTTGCTGCGGAAAAGGCAGTGCCTGTCCGCAGGTAAATCTATATTTTCTATTATCAGCTTCAGCTCGCGCATCAGTCCTGCCGGTGAAAGCGGATTGAATTTGCCTGCCTCGTACTGCTCCAACAGCTCGCTGCCGCGGTACAGCATCAGGCAGAGCGCGCTCAAATGCGTCGGCTTGATAATATTAATCGCCTTAGCAGTTGCCAGTGCGTGGCGTTCGCTGCCCTCCGCACCTGCCAGCCCCAGAATAATCATCATAGAAAGCTTCATGCCGCTGGCGGTAACTCTGCGTCCTGCTTCAATCGCCTGCTCGGCATCAACACCCTTGTTGACAGCCTTCAGCGTAGCATCATCACCTGTTTCCATGCCGTAATACAAAAGCTTCAGGCCTGCTTCCTTCAGCTGGCGCAGCTCCTCCTCGCTCTTGCGCAGGATATCCTTAGGCGCAGCATAGCTGGCAACGCGCTGCAGATGCGGAAACTGCTCGCGCAGTACCTGTAGAATCTTCAGCAGCTTGGCCGTAGGCAGCACCAAAGCATCGCCGTCCGCCAAAAAGACGCGGCGCACCTTGTTCTTGCCGTAATGGGCCGCCAGCGCTATCTGACGGGAAATTTCTTCATCCTTTAAAATCTGAAAGGGAACTCCTCTGTACATGTTGCAGTAGGTGCATTTATTATGTGCGCAGCCGCGCGTAACGCGTAAAATAAAGCTGCGTGCCTCACTGGGAGGTCTGAAAACTGGTGTATCGTAAGAATCAAAAAACATTTCTACTATTCTACCTCATTTTACTTTGATTGATTTGGCGCCAGTTTGAGATCTCAGAGATTTTGTAAAGTATAGTACACTTTAATATTATTATACTAGATTTTTCGCCATTTGTAACGTCCAACTGAAAACTTTTTGTTACTTTTTTTACAGAGATTTTGTGAAACATTGTCAGAGTGTAAAATAAGTGTGATTTCCCGCGCCTGCAGGCAACGGCAAGGACGCTTGGGCAGGCAAAAACGGACGTAACAGCATATACCCGCACACAAAAAATACGCCTGCGGGCACAAACAACAGTATCGCCGCAGGCGCACCAAGGAGGCTGACACAGGTCAGCCTCCGATGCTTCATATTATTTTTTCGGTAAGCATAACGCTTTACAGCATCAGCTTATCATTTGCGTTTTCTGCGCAGGAAGAAGAAGGCAGCACCACCGATGATAATAACGCCGCCGATAATCGTCAGCAGGCCAAAGCCGTCATCGCCATCCTCATTTTCTTCTTCATCCTCGGCAGCAGGCAGCTCCGCAGTGCCCACAGCCACCGGCCATTGGCTCTTCATCTCGCCGTGGACTGCCGTAACGGTAACAACGCCGTCAGCCTTGCCGATCAGCTTGCCATCTTCGATAACGGCAATTTTTTCATCGCTCACGCTCCACTCCGGTGTCACGCCGTCAGCCTCGCCCACAACGTAGGCCTCCAGCTTCAGCGCCTCGTCTATTCCCAAGTGCGCCGGCAGATTCGGAGCCTCCAGCTTCGGCTCATAGGCGGTAATCTGCGTCATAAAAGCCTTTTCTCCCTTTTCCAGCAGCAGCTTCCCGGTAATCGTCGCAGTTCCCGGCTTCACAGCCAAAAGCTGCACATCGCCGTCCACCTTCACTATATCACTATTGGAGGAACGCAAATCCGTTACATTATAGCCTACGCAGCCCGGCAGCGAAGCAACTATGCGTGTACGCTCGCCCACCTTCAGGCTGGCCTCCTCCGGAGCCACCGTCACCAACGGACTAAGCTCGGAAGCTGCGGTTGCAGGCAGGTCGGGCGCATCCTCGTCACCCTCAAGCTCGCCGCTTTCGATTGCAGGGCCTTCAAGCTCATCCTCCTCTACAAGCGGTGCCCTTTTGGCAGCCAGCATATTGATTGGGTCACCGTAAATAAGGCTTACCTCATCCTCTTTATCGTTGCGGTACACAGCGCTCAAATCGGCAGCTACCAAAAATTTGGCAATAACCTCGCCCTCATCATCCAGCGCCGTCAGCTGGTAGAACCAGCCGTCCACAGGCTCCTCCGCATAGAGCAGCTTATAATCATCAACATCCTCCGGCAAGCCCGTCTGCTTTTCCGGCAGGCCGGCAAGCAGCGCGGCGGCCGCAGCCTCGGATACATCAAAGCTGTCCTCGTTAAATCTGTATTCACCCTGAACATCAAGCGGCAGCGGTCCGTCCTGATAGGCGGTAATGCTCTTGTCCTTCAGTACGAAGCGCAGCTCCACCGTATCATTATTTTTGTAATCCACCTCGGCAATACCGTCGCCGTCTTCATTAATTTCAAAAACGCCGGCAGTAACGAAATCCTCCGCACTGTCCTCCTCCTCACTGCCGCGCATAACCTTCAGCTCATAAAGGTATTTATCATCGCCCAAGGGCTTGATATTTAGCACGCCGTTATTATACTGGCTGCTTTCTGTCCACACATAGCAGCCTGCCGTATTCTTCCAGTCATTTTTGGAGGCGGCGCCTGCCAGCAGCGTCAGGCTGCACAGCAGCAGGGTAAGCATAACAGCTACGATAATACGCATCATTTTTTCTTTCATTATGCTCCCCTCCTCAAATGCTCAGACGGAACTTGGCAGTTTTGGGATTAACGCCATCCATCCAATACTTCACGGTATATACGCCCTTAGCACATTTTTTGCCGCTGTTGCCGCTCGCCCAGCCGTTCCAGCTGAAGGCAAAATCCTGATTGGCGTTTCTTGCCTTATATTTCGTGCTATAGACTAGCTTGTTGTTTTTATTGAAAATCTGGGCATAGCAGGTCTTGCCCGTAGAATTGTTCTTTTTGAAATACAAGCGCTGGTAAACATCGCCGTTGCCCTTGCGGATAATCTTGGATGCACGGAACTGCATCTTGCTCTGCGGCTTGTAGCTGATGTTGACTGTCTTTTTAACCGCACCGCCCTTGCCGAAGCTGCTGGTCGTTACCAAGCGATATCTGCCGGGCTTCAGGTTTTTCATATCATAGCTGTAGGGTACAAAGCGGAAATATTTATCACCGTCATAGTACCATTTTTTCAGCTCGCGCTGCTTCCAGCGCACAACAACCTTATTATCCTTGTTGAGCAGCACCGCCTTATCCTTCATAGGCCCCTTGCCCTCTACATAACGCTGCACATTCAGCTTGGTGCCGTTTACCTTGATAGTTGTTTTGTACTGCGTTGCCGCCCACGCCAATGCCGTAAAAGCCACGAGCATTGCCAGGCACGCCCCGAGCACTGCCTTCAGCCGTTTCATTGTTCCGCCTCCTAACCGCCGGATATAAAAAGACCCGGCATATACTTCTTCATTTACAGTATATACCGAGTCAATATTAACTATAAGTAACCTTTAGTTAAGAGTTGGGGAAAAAGCGCTCCAGCTGATGTCTTTTATTTTTGGCAGCCGCATCAATCTGCAGCTTAGCAAAAATTTTGTTGAGATATTGCTTAATCGTCCCCTCCGACAGCGACAATCTTTGCGCAATCTCCCTGTTCGTATGGCGTGCTGCCGCCAGCTGCGCTATCTGCAGCTCCTGCTCCGTCAGCTCCTGCAGGCCTGCTTCGGCAAAGCGCGCGGACATAATATGCCCCCGGCCCGCTTCCAGCTGTTGCCCCAGGTGCAGCGCCGCTGCCGCCGTTGCTGAAAATTCACCCTGCGCCTCCTGCTCCAGATAAGGACGCAGCAGCGCTATGTTCTGCGCCAACGGCAGTACCAGCTTATCCGGCGCCGCCATTGCCAGCGCCTGCTTCAGCGAGGCGCGGCAGCTTGTTACATCGCCTCTGCCGGCAAAGGCCGCCGCTCTTTGCACCTGCAAATACAGCAGGCACAAAAAATTACTGTAGGGACGGCACTCCTGCTCCCAGTCGGACCAGCGCACCAAAAGCTCCGTATACTGCCCCTGAGCGAGCAGACACTGGGCGCTGATATAGTTGCGACAGGGACGCGCCGGATAGAGCACCGAAGGCTGCTGTCCGTTTCCGTCCGTCAGCCAGCTCGGGATATATTCCGGTTTACCCAAAAGTGCATAGTAAAACCCTGCGCACATATCGGCAGTATTCAGCAGCATGCTCTGCTTCCAGGGCTGCAGCTGCCACTGATGGCGGCTGTACGCCTCTGCCTTACTACTGTAAACGCCGCGAAAAAGATCGCGCTGCATCTCCAGAAAATCACAGCAGATAGTAATGCACTCCTGCCCATGCTTTTCCGCCTGATAATACGCCTTCTGCAGAGTCATATCCACTTCGTCGATGCGTCCCTGCAGCAAAAGTGCTTCCGCCTCCGTCAGCTCGACAGCTCCGGCACCGTGCCAGCCGCTCAGCAGATAGTACGGCGGCATGCATTCCTGCATATCCTCCACCGTCTGCCGCAGACTGCAGCCCGTGCGCAAATACAGCCCCAGAACACTGGGTGCGCCGAAGGTCCAGATGCCCTGCTTGCTGAGCGTCTGAGGAGCGCCGCTCAGCAGCTTGTAGGCACGCCTGTGATGCTCGCTCATACCGGTGATGCTGTTGAAGGCCAAAAAGCTCAGAATAACCTCCAGCTCGCCGTAATAATTATCGCGCTCACGCTGGCTGAGCGCAGTATTGCGCTCCAACGCCGTTACATACCATTCCTTGACCTGCAGCATTTCCGGCACCATATTCAGCGAAAACATGCGCCGCATAATAATCAGCACCGCCTGCGGATACTGCCACAAGATTTCCGGCGGACATTCGCGCAGCCAGTCGAAAAGATGCTGCCTGTGCTGCGGGCGCATCGACCAGTCGCGCAGCTGCTGCACTGCAGCCAGCAGGCCGTCAAAATCACGACCGCGGTACAGCCAGTCCAGCGCTTCCTCGTACTCCCTCTGCTGCGCGTACCATTGTCCCAGGCGACGGAAGTACATTTGCTGCTCAGCCTCCGGCAGCAGGCCGAAAGCGTGACGTGTTGCCTGCTTCAGCATATGGTGACAGCGCAGTCTGCCGTTGGCCAGCCTGATAATAAAGGCATTGCATTCCAGCAGTCTGCTTACAGACTCTCTGCAGCTTGTGCCGTAGGCAAAGGCCACCTGCTCCGGCGTAAATTCCTCCGGCTGCCCCATAAGCAGCAGCAAGCGCTGCTGCTCCGACGGCAGCGGCCGCAGCAGTACGTCGGCAATCATCTCATAAACACTGCCTGTATCAAGGCAAAAGCGCTGATACCTGTCGTAGTTCAAAAAGTTAAGATAGGTAACGGAAAACCAGCCCTCGCAGGCCTCATGCAAAGCATCCAGCTGCTGCGTTGTAAGCTGCAGGCCGCATCTGCTGCTGTATTCCGCCAGCTCGTCACGCTGCAGCGCCAGGTCATGCTTATCAAGGCAAAAGACCTTACGTCCCAGCTCCAGCAGACAGCTGCCGTCAAAAATCTGCCCTCTGCTTACCAGCAGCAGGTGCAAATCAGCAAAGCCTGCCTTGCTCAGAGCAAAGAGAAAATCAATCGCCTCGCTGCTCTCCAACAGATGCAAATCATCTATAAACCAATAGACAGGCTCCTGCGGCAGCAGCTGACGGAACAGCTCCAGTACCAGCGTTTTGGCGTTGGCATCGGCAGGTAAAGACTGCTGCAGCAGCGCAGCGCCCAGCTCCGTATTTTGCCAGCTGTGGCACACTCCCTGCCAGAAGGCTTCGGCACCGGCGCCGTAAATACTCTGGCGCAGCACCTTTTTGCCGCAGCGCTCCTGCTCCTGCAAAAAGTATTGCACCGCCAGCGTTTTGCCGTAGCCCATGGGAGCAACAACCAGTGTTGTTCCCGCTGTCTGCAGTTCTGCCAAAAGCTCTTTTATTCTCTTGGAATAATATAAATTATTGAGCCTTTTCATAGTGTTTTTACTTAATTACGTTCTGCGGTGCTCCTGCCAGCCATTTTTCGATGTTGGCAAAAACGATATCGGCACGTGCAGCCAGTGCTTCGGCGCTGGCGAAGGCCACGTGCGGTGTCAGCACGGTGTTCTTTGCATGGCACAGAGGATGCTCCGGTGCAATCGGCGGCTCGCCCTCAAACACATCAATGCCTGCGCCCGCCAATCTTCCTTTGTTCAGCGCCTGTGCCAGTGCCTCGCTGTCCACAACAGGACCGCGCGCAGTATTCAGCAGTACGGCAGTCGGCTTCATCTTCGCAATAGCCTCAGCGTTAATCAGTCCGCGGGTTGCGTCCGTCAGCGGCACATGCAAGCTGACAAAATCGCTGGCAGCCAAAAGCTCATCCAGACTTACATAGCGTACACCGTCAGCCTGCAGCTCTGCCTTCGGAGTACGGCTGTAGGCCAGCACCCTGCAGCCGAAGGCAGCGGCAATCTTCGCCACTCTGCTACCAATCGCACCGGTGCCGACTACGCCGAAGGTCTTGCCAAAAAGCTCAAAGCCTACCAGGCCATCCTTCGTTCCTGCCTGACGGCAGCGTGCATCACAAGGAACGATGTTGCGGATAACGCTGATAGCCAGGCCGAAGGTCAGCTCTGCTACCGCATTGGTGGAATAGCCTGCAGCATTGCACACTAAAATTCCGCGCTCACGGCAAGCAGCCAGCGCAATATGGTCTACGCCGGTAAAGGCTACAGACAGCATTTTCAAATTAGGGCAGGCGTTAATAATCTCCGCACTCAGCGGCTGGTTGGCCAGCATGATAATATCTGCATCCTGCACACGCGCCAGCAGCTTCGTCTGGTCGGTTTCCTTTGCTGTATAGTAAACGAAATCATGACCTGCAGCCTGCAACGGCACTGCCAGTGCATTTATCTGCTCCATCTTTACGCCTAACGGCTCCATAACTACTATTTTCATCAAAGCACCTCCGTAAAAGTCTGTAAAATCTTTGCTTATCACTTACATATTACTACTGTAGGAATTGATTAGCAAGGAAGAATTTTTCAAAGCCGGTGTCTGCCTTCATGAGTATTTGCGTCCGCAAATACAAAAAAGCCGTTCTTCTTTCGAAGAACGGCATATTTTCGTTGGTGATCCACCCGAGACTCGAACTCGGGACACCCTGATTAAAAGTCAGGTGCTCTACCAACTGAGCTAGTGAATCATTTGTCGCCATAAATTAGCAACATTAATAGTATACAGACTAACACAAGGAAAGTCAAGTACTTTTTAAAATATTTTTGCTGTTTTTTCAGCAGCCTAAGCTTACAGCAGCTCTTTCAGAACGATGGTCTGCTCACGGTTAGGACCAACGGAGATAATGCCCAGCTCAACACCGGATACCTCGCTGATTTTAGCCAGATATTTCTTAGCGTTTTCCGGCAGCTCGTCATAGTTGCGGATGCCGCTGATATCTGTCATCCAGCCGTCGAACTCTTCGAAAATCGGCTCAACCTTAGCCAGAACGTTCAGGCTTGCAGGAATGCGTTTGAGAACCTCATCGCCAATCTTGTAGCCAACGCACATTTTAATCTTCGGCATTTGGTCGAGGATATCCAGACGGGTAATTGCCAGATAATCCAGGCTGTTCAGGCGTGCGCTGTAACGCAGCATGAAAGCATCCAGCCAGCCGCAGCGACGCGGACGACCGGTTACGGTGCCGTATTCATGGCCGGTTTCGCGGATTTGGTTGCCGGGGCCGTCGGTATCCAGCAGCTCGGTGATGAAGGGGCCTTCACCAACGCGGGTGGTATAAGCCTTAACTACGCCGACAACATGGTCGATGAAGCGGGGACCTACGCCGCTGCCGGTGCAGGCATTACCTGCAGTCGGGTTGGAGCTGGTAACATACGGATAGGTACCATGGTCGATATCAAGGAAGGTAGCCTGTGCTCCTTCAAACAGAACGTTTTTGCCGGCGCTGAACAGCTCATCCATAACAACGCCGGTATCGGCAACGTACGGACGCAGCTCTTCTGCGTAAGCCAGATATTCCTTCAGTACGGTATCATAGTCAAACGGTTCTGCACCGTAAATTTTGGTGATGATTGCATTTTTAGCTTCCAGGTTAACCTTCAGCTTATCAGCAAAGGTTTCGGGCTCCATCAGATCGCAGATACGGATGCCAACGCGAGCAACCTTATCCATGTAGCAGGGGCCGATGCCGCCTTTGGTGGTGCCGATTTTGTGATTGCCCAGTGCTTCCTCCTGCAGCTCATCAAGACGTTGATGATACGGCAGAACAACGTGTGCACGGTCAGAGATAACCAGATTGCTGCAATCAATGCCCTTTTCCTTCATGCCGGCGATTTCAGCCAGCACAACGCCGGGGTTGATTACAACGCCATTGCCCAGAACGTTAGTCTTATCATTAAACAGTACGCCGGAGGGCAGCAGACGCAGCTTATAATTAATGTTGTTAACTACAACGGTATGGCCTGCATTGGAGCCGCCGCTGTAACGAACTACAGCGTCAGCCTTTTGCGCCAAATAGTCAACAATTTTACCTTTACCCTCATCGCCCCATTGGGCACCTAAAACTACAACAGATGACATTAGCAGTCACTCCTTATCAAAATTATAAACCAAATCTAGCAAAAATCTCGTCAACGTGGCGCAGCATCGGTTTCGGATCGAAGCAATGCTCAACCTCTTCGTCGGTCAGATATTTTTTGATATCCGGGTCAGCTTCAACGTTGGTCTTGAAGTCAGCGCCTTGCAGCCAACGTGCCATAGCGTTGCGTTGTACCCATTTGTAAGCGTCCTCACGCAGTACACCTTTGGTAACCAGAGCAATCAGCAGGTTTTGGCTGAAAATCAGGCCGCCAGTTTTGTTCATGTTGGCAATCATTGCATCAGGATATACCAGCAGCTTGTCGATGATGTTGGAGAATTTACGCAGCATATGGTCCAAAGCAATAGTTGCGTCCGGCAGAATAACGCGTTCTACGGAAGAATGGGAGATATCGCGTTCATGCCACAGGGTTACATCCTCCAGAGCTGCTACTGCATAGCCGCGCAGCAGGCGAGCCATACCGGAAACCTTTTCACAGGTGATAGGATTACGTTTGTGCGGCATAGCGGAAGAACCCTTTTGGCCGGGTGCAAAATATTCTTCAGCTTCACGGATATCGGTACGTTGCAGGTTACGGATTTCGGTTGCCATCTTATCCAGAGAGGAACCGATGATTGCCAGAGTAGTCATGAAATGTGCATGACGGTCACGTTGGATAACCTGGGTTGCCAGGCGTACCGGAGTGAGCTCCAGCTTTTCGCAGACATATTTTTCTACAAACGGATCGATGTTGGAGTAAGTGCCTACAGCACCGGACAGCTTGCCGACTGCCATCATTTCACGCGCTTGTTTCAGACGTTCGATGTTACGCTCGATTTCAGCGGACCACAGCAGGAATTTCATACCGAAGGTCATCGGTTCTGCGTGGATACCGTGAGTACGGCCGATCATAACGGTATATTTGAATTCAGCAGCACGACGGCGCAGAATTTCATGGAAGTTTACCAGATGACGCATAATCAGGTCTGCGGATTGTACGGTCATGTAGCACAGTGCAGTATCCTTTACGTCGCTGGAGGTCAGGCCTTTGTGAATGTATTTGGACGCATCGCCTACATACTCAGCCACATTAGTCAGGAAAGCAATAACATCATGGTTGGTAACTGCTTCAATTTCCTTAATGCGGTCCAGACGGAAGTCAGCCTTCGTCTGAATATCCTTCAGCGCTTCGTCAGGCACAATGCCCAGTTTGTTCATAGCCTCGCAAGCCAGAATTTCTACCTTCAGCATGGTACGGAATTCATTTTCGAGTGTCCAGATATTACCCATTTCAGGATGAGTATAACGATCAATCATTTTTGTATGCCTCCCAAGACAATTTTATTCATGAAAAAACATCTGAAAGCCACAGATATTACCTTCAGATTCTTCACTACACTTTGTTGCATAAATATCATATCATTTTCCGCGTCTTATCGCAAGCTTTATGAACATTTTTTGTTGATTTTAGGTAAAATATTCGGTTTTTCTTCGCAGCTTCCTTGTAAGCTTTTTTACACTTATCAGAAAAAATCTTTTGCCAAGAGAATAAATTTCACGCTTTTAACCCCCATCAGGCAATGCTCCATGCAATACTCAAAAAGTCCCGAGATGTTAAAATCCCGGGACTTTTATTATATCGCTGTATTTTTTTCTCAGCTTTCGCGCTTTGTAAAGCCGACAAATTTGGTAAACTGCTTTTGGAAGAACAGATTAACGGTATCTACCGGACCGTTACGATGCTTAGCAATAATCAGCTCGGTATGCTTGTTTTCCGTTTCCGGATTGTAGTAATCCTCGCGGTACAGGAATGCTACGATATCCGCATCCTGCTCCAGAGAACCGGATTCACGCAGGTCACTGAGCATGGGACGCTTAACCTGACGCGATTCAACACTACGGCTCAGCTGTGACAGCGCCAGTACCGGCACATCCAGCTCACGCGCCAAGGCCTTCAGCGAGCGGGAAATTTCCGAAACCTCCTGCTGACGGTCGCCGGAATAATTGCGCTTGCCGCTGCCCTGCATCAGCTGCAGGTAATCGACTACAATCAAATCCAACCCATGCTCTGCCTTCAGGCGGCGCGCACGACTGCGCATATCCATCGCCGTAATGCCCGCCGTATCATCAATATAGATTTTCGCACGGCTCATCGTATCGCAGGCATCCCAAAGGTGCGTCCAGTCCTCGTCATGCATCTCGCCTACGCGCAGACGCTGGCTGTCGATGCCCGCTTCGGCGCACAGCATACGGTTAACCAGCTGCTCCTTGCTCATTTCCAGGCTGAAGAAGGCTACACTGCGCGGTTCACCGCCGATAACCTTGTGCGCACGCAGCGCTACGTTCTGCACAATGTTCAGCGCCAGCGCAGTTTTACCCATGGAAGGACGCGCTGCCAGAATAATAAAATCGGAAGGATGCAGACCGCTCGTCAGCTTGTCCAAATCCGCAAAGCCTGCCGGCAGACCTGTAAGACCGCCCTTGTTCTGCAGCAAACTTTCTATACTCTGCACGCTGTCCATCAATACATCGTTAATTGCTGTAAAATCCGTCTTTTTCTTGCGGTTGGAAATTTCCAGAATGCGGCTTTCCGCTGTATCCAGCAGCGTACCGACATCCTCATTGGCCTCATAGCCCATAGCCGCAATTTCGGTAGAAACGCGCACAAGCTGACGCAGAACCGATTTTTCGGCAACAATATCCGCATGGTATTTGACGTTGGCCGCCGTCAGCACCACATTCGCCAGACTGGTGATGTAGGCAATGCCGCCAATGTCCTCCAGCTTATTGTCACGCTTGAGGATTTCCGTAACAGTAACCATATCTACTGCTTCATTTTTATTATAAAGCTCCAGCATCGCACTAAAGATAACGCGATGCGCTTCGCGGTAAAAATCATCCGCCGACAGCACTTCGGTCGCCTTGGCAATAGCTTCTTTATCAATAAGCATCGCGCCAAGCACAGCCTGCTCCGCTTCTATATTTTGCGGTGGCACTCTTTCTTCAATCACTCGCTTCTACCTCCTGTCAGTAATCTTTTCATTCATATTATTATACATTATTTGCTACAAAGCTGAAAGCTTTTTATTTGAACAGTATCAATGCTAAAACAAAAACAACCTCCCGCAAGCAATAGCCTAAGGGAGATTGTTCGTATAGTTTTTCCTATTAAAAGCTACAGCGCCACCTCAGCAAACTCTGTGCCCTCCTGCTCCAGCTCTATCTGCTGATTAAGGTTCTCTGTCAGCCAAGCCTCGGCCTCTGCCTTTTGCTCCGCGCGCATTTTGAGGATAACCTTGGCGCGCAGGTCGTACTGCACATCGGCAATCTCAAAAAGCTGCTGCTGATAAAGCACGTTCAGAATGCGTCCGACGCTGTTCACATCATATAAAAAGCTGTAATAGCCCAGCAAAATTTTCTGCGCCAGGCCAGCTTCCTTCACAGCGCCAGCCACGCTGCCGCTGTAAGCACGCACCAGTCCGCCCGCACCCAGCTTAATGCCGCCGAAATAACGTGTCACCACTACTGCTGTTTCCGTCAGCCCGTTTTTACGCAGCACCTCCAGCATAGGAATACCGGCAGTACCGCTCGGCTCGCCATCGTCACTGGAGCGCTGTGCCAGGTCATCCACGATATAGGCGGAGCAGTTGTGCGTTGCATCCCAAAACTCTTTTTTTACGGCCTTAATGAACTCCTGAGCCTCTGCTTCACTGTGAACCTTTTTCAGCGAGCAGATAAAGCGTGATTTTTCAATCACAATTTCTTTGCGGTAATCTCTGCTTATAGTATACAAGTAGCGTACCTCCGTCCGTATTTTTTGCAATTTATATTAACATTATAACACAATTCTGCTGTTTTTAAAATTTTTTACCGTTTTTTACAGCAAACTCTTTATTTCCTCTTCTGTCTTTGTTATAATAGTGGACATTACAGACAAAGGAGAGAGCATTGCCGCTACTCTCTAAAATTATTATTTTTTTATTAAGGGAAAGAGGTAATTTCATAATGAAACAATTTTGTGCTTTAATCGGCAAATTCTTTGGCATCATCGCCATCGTTTTTCTGGTTCTCGGCCTCACAATGCCACAGAACTTTTTGTGGGTATTAGGCAAGGTGCACGGCATCAGCGTCCTGAGCTGCATGCTCGGCATTGTAATGTTCGGCATGGGCACCACCCTGAACCTGAAGGATTTTGCGCTGGTACTGAAACGCCCGCTCGATATTCTCATCGGCTGCTGCGCTCAGTATTTCGTAATGCCCTTCTTGGCATACCTGCTGTCCGTTGCCTTCAATCTGGACCCGGCACTGACCACCGGTGTTGTACTGGTAGGCACCTGCCCCGGCGGTACCTCCTCCAACGTAATCACCTTTATGTCCAAGGGCGACGTTGCACTTTCCGTAACCATGACCAGTGTTTCCACTGTACTTTCTCCGATTCTGACTCCGTTCATCACCTACATGATTATCGGTGAAAAGATTAACTTCGATCCGGTAGGCATGTTCTGGAGCATCGTTCAAATCGTTATTCTGCCTATCTGCTTAGGTCTGGCTGTTAAATCCTTCCTGCCCAAGCTCGCCGAAGCAGCCACCGACTATCTGCCGGCTGTATCCTCCATTGCAATTTCTCTGATTATCGCAGGTGTTATCGGTGCCAGCCGTGACCTGATTCTGAAGGCTCCCGGCCTGATTCTGCTGGTAGTTATTCTGCATAACTGCTGCGGTTACGCTCTTGGCTTTGCCATCGCCCGCTTCACCGGCCTCAGCTGGAAAAAGGCTGTTGCACTGTCCATCGAAGTTGGTATGCAAAACTCCGGTCTGGCAACCGGTCTGGCAAAAGCACACTTTGCCGCTCTGCCTGCCGCAACCGTTCCCGGTGCAGTTTTCTCCGCATGGCACAATATTTCCGGTGCTCTGCTGGCATGGGCTTACCAGAACTACCTGAATCCGAAATTTGACCCGGACTACGCTAAGGAAGAAGCTGTAGAAGCAGACCCTGCCAAGGCTTAAAAATTTAATTTGACCTGAATATTATTAATAACCTTATGACCGGTACTTCGGTACTGCGTCATAAGGTTATTTTTGTGCTATAATATTAGTTACAAAAATTCGAAGAAAAGAGTTATATTTATGGACGATAAAGAACAAAAATTCAAAACCTACCGTTCGCTCAGCGACATGCACCGCTTCCGCCTGCGCCTGTTTGCGGAGGGTATCCTCACCGGTATCTTCGCCGGTATAGTCATCAGCTTCTTCCGCTTCGCCCTCTCGGAGATGGAATACCTGCGCGGAGCGCTCTACAACCGCCTGTGGGTGAGCGACTGGAGCATCAACGCCTGCTGGTTCGCCGTGCTCATCGCCATCGCCTTCATCCTGCACAAGCTCAACTGCATCGAGCCTATGGCGGCAGGCAGCGGCATTCCGCAGGTCAAAGGAGCAATTTTAGGCCTGATGAAAATGCGTTGGCTGCACATTCTCTGGGTTAAGCTCACCGCCGGCATTATAGGCATCGGCGCCGGTCTTTCCCTGGGACGCGAAGGCCCTTCCATCCAGCTGGGCGCAGTAGCTGCGCAGGGCGTCAGCCGCCTTATGGGACGCACCCGCATGGAGGAACGCTATCTGCTGACCAGCGGTGCCAGCGCCGGTCTGGCAGCAGCCTTCAACGCTCCGCTCGCCGGTGTAATCTTTGCTTTGGAAGAGCTACACCGTAATTTTTCCATCATGGTTCTGCTGCCCTCCATGGCAGCAGCCTTCACTGCGACGATTATTTCCCGCGCTATTTTCGGTCGAGCGACAATTTTTGATATCCCCGACTTACAGCTGCTTCCCATCAGCTATTACGGTATCGTTATTTTAGTTGCTCTCGCCAGCGGTCTGGCGGGTGTCATTTTTAACTGGGGACTGCTGAACATAGGCCGCTTTTACAGCCTGCCCTGCTTCAAGCGTCCGGTAGAGAAAATTGCCTTTGCCCTTATCTGCGCCGGTATTCTGGGTTACTTCCTGCCTGAGGTTTTGGGCGGTGGCAACGAGCTGATTAATCATCTGGCCAAAGCGCCTGTATCCTTGCAGCTTCTGCTGCTCTTTCTTGCAGGCAAGCTGATTTTTACGCTCATCAGCTACGGTTGCGGCGTTCCCGGCGGCTTCTTCCTGCCGATGCTCGTTATCGGTGCTCTCTGCGGCAGCATTTGTGCTCAGATTCTGATTATGCTTGGCTGGATTGAGCCTGCTTACGCCACCAACATCATGGTTGTTGCTATGGCGGCGCTTTTTGCTTCCTCCGTCCGCGCGCCTATCACAGGCACCGTACTGATTATGGAAATGACTGCCAGCTACCAGCAGCTGCTTTCGCTGGCGATTGCTGCTATGGTAGCCTTCGTCATTGCGGAGCTGTGCCACAGCAAGCCCATCTACGAGGAGCTTATGCAGCGCATGCTGCACAAAAAATCACCGGAGCCGGCTGTACTGGAGCAACGCAATGTTATCGAGCTGGCAGTTTGCAGCGGCAGCAGTGTCAGCGGCAAGCTTATCAAGGATATTCCCTGGCCTCCCAATACCCTCTTAGTAGATGTCAAGCGTGGTGAATCACAACTCATCCCGGCAGGTGACACTCGCCTGCTCAGCGGCGATTTCATCTATATCCTTACTGCTACCGAGCACGTGGAAGAGCTTACAAAAATGGTAGAAGAATAATTATATACCGTACATAAAAACAGAGAGTCTGCTAAAATAGCAGACTCTCTTATCTTTGCCTTGATTACAGGCCAAGCATTACATCAATAATTTCTTTATCGGTTTCTACCATGCCCTGGCTGGCAATTTTACCAACTGCAGCAATAGTTTCATCGGCAGTATTTTGGACAATGCCGTCACCGCCGGCAAAGTTGCGCTCGGCAACGGACATATCAACACCCATCAAACCGCCTTCAACAGCCATAGCAATTTTAGCTGCGCAGGAGGATTTTGCACCGTCGCAGATAATGCCGCTGTTGATAGCCAGAGCATTTTCTACAGCATGCTCAATCTGGTCATCAGTGCAATCATACAGGAAAGCGATTGCCGCACCTGCACCGCAGCCGGCACTGATAGCACCGCAGTAAGCAGACAGCTTACCGATACCCTGCTTCAGGTAGATGGTAACCAGGTCACTCAGCAGTACTGCGCGCAGCATTTTTTCTTCACCTGCAGCCAGTGCATGTGCATAAACAACAACAGGAACGGAAGCGGTAATGCCCTGGTTGCCGCTGCCGGAGGTAATTACTACCGGAAGCTCGCAGCCGTTCATACGCGCGTCACTGCCTGCAGCAGCGCTGGCACGTGCGCGGATACGCAGGCTGTCGGGGTCACGGCGCAGCAAAATCTTGCCGATGCTGGCACCGTAATCATTAGTCAGGCCTTCTTTGGAAATGGCCATATTGAAATCAATCTGACGTTGCAGCAGATGTTTAACATTATCTAACGGCATATTGCGAGCCGCATCCAGAACGTCCTCGATTCTCCACAGGCTCTTAGCCTCTTCTTCAGCAGGAACAATCGGTTTTTCCAAAACAGTAGCGCCGTTTTTCTTAATGCAGGTAACATTAGTATGGTCCGTACGGATAGTTACCTCGGCATTATTGCCGCCTGCTGCCAGGAAAATGCGGATATAGAAAATGTCCGGTTCTTCAGAAACGTGAATATTAATCTTACCGGATTCAGCCAAAGACTTAATTTCAGCCTTTTCCTCTTGGTTGATATAAGCCAGAACCTCCAGCTGACGCTCGGAATGAGCGGCAACAACACCGGCAGCGCAGGCAACCTCGATGCCCTTCATCTTGTTGGTGTTAGGTACAACAACACTCTTAACGTTCTTAATAATGTTACGGCTAACCCAAATTTCAATTTGCTCCGGAAAAGTTCCTAATTGCTCGCGACACACAGCAGCACAGTAAGCAATGGCGATAGGCTCAGTACAACCCATGGCGGGAATAAGCTCCTCCGCCAACGCCTCCTCATAAACAGCATATTTATTTTGCATAAGCACATCCTCCAAAATTCAGCTGCATTCCCTCACAGCCTGATAATTTTTTCGGAAGCATTATTGCCTAAAGCTTCCGACAATTCACTATATATTGTAAATCAAAAGCAGCTTTCAGGCAAGTGCTTATATCACACAATAATAAAGGACTGAAGCCCTCAGGCCTCAGTCCTCGTGAAACACGTCACTAAGCGTTGTTTTTTACATTTTAATTTTTGCTTCTTCTGCCAGCTTCGGTCCGTACTCGCCGAAATCGAAGGTAGCAAAATAATCTGCCGGGGTTTCTGCACGACGAATCATTTTAACACTGCCGTCCTCCTGCAGCAGCAGCTCAGCACTGCGCAGCTTGCCGTTATAGTTATAACCCATGGAGAAGCCATGTGCACCGGCATCATGAATAAAGAGCAGGTCGCCGATATTAATTTCCGGCAGCATTCTGTCTACGGCAAATTTATCGTTGTTTTCGCACAGGCCGCCGGTTACATCATACTTATGGTCGCAGGGAGCGTTTTCCTTGCCCATAACGGTAATATGATGATAGGAACCATAAATAGCGGGACGCATCAGGTTAGCAGCGCAAGCATCACAACCGATATATTCTTTGTAGATATGCTTTTGGTGGATAGCGGTAGTTACCAGAGCGCCATTCGGTGCCAGCATGTAACGGCCAAGCTCGGTAAACAGCTTAACATCGCCCATGCCTGCAGGTACAAGCACCTCTTCAAACACCTTGCGCACGCCTTCGCCGATTGCCAGTACATCGTTATCCTGCTGCTCAGGCTTATAGGCAATGCCGATACCGCCGCTGAGGTTGATAAAGGAGATATGTGCGCCGGTTTTTTCTTTCAGCTCAACTGCCAGCTCGAACAGAATACGTGCCAGCTCCGGATAGTATTCGTTGGTAACGGTATTAGAAGCCAGGAATGCGTGAATACCGAAATTCTTTACACCCTTGCTCTTGAGGATTTTGTAAGCCTCAATAATCTGCTCATGAGTCATACCGTATTTGGCATCGCCGGGGTTATCCATAATGTTGTTGGCAATAGCAAAATGTCCGCCGGGATTGTAACGGCAGCAGACGGTTTCCGGAATATCGGCAACCTTCTCCAAAAAGTCAATATGAGTAATATCATCCAGATTGATGGTTACATTCAATTTACGAGCCAATTTAAAGTCCTCTGCCGGAGTTGCATTGGAGGAGAACATAATCTCGCTCTCCTTAAAGCCTACGGCATCGCTCATCTGCAGCTCGGTATAGGAGGAACAGTCGGCACCGCAGCCCTCTTCGCGCAGAATCTGCAGCAGATAGGGGTTAGGTGTAGCCTTTACTGCGAAATATTCTTTGAAACCCTTGTTCCAGGAAAAAGCCTTGTTCACCAGACGCGCGGTGCGACGGATGCCAGCCTCATCATACAGATGGAACGGAGTAGGATATTGGGAAACGATTTTTTCTAACTGTTCTTTAGTAACAAACGGAATTTTCTTAGACATTTATATCACCTTTCTGTAATTTAATCAGCGCAATTTCATTCTGCAGCGCTTCCTTAAATAAATCAACTAAATTGCGTTTGCAGGAATACAAACAGGTTGAATCCTCATCATCCTGTAAATCTCCTGTCAAAACGGTATGTGAATCGGCAATCAGACGAATCTGCTCACTTTGCTTATTTGTTCCGTAGCAGATTGCTCCCGGCAGAGAAAAGCTTTTATCGCCGATAACTACTACCTTCAAGCCTCGCTGCAAAGCAACCTGCAGCTCCGGCAGCAGCAGCTCCAGCATTCTGCTGTTAGCCGACAGATAAATTCTTGCCTGTGCCTGACGCACTGTATTGCGCAGTTTATTTATAATCTCTTGCGCACCCTTGATGGTGATATACCCCTCAGGATCATTATTCAGCACCGGCAGCTGTTGGAGTATATCTTTTTTTATCTCCTCCAGACAACTGATTTTGTTGCTGCAAAACTCAGCAGCAGGCACCGGAGTATAGCGCGTTACCTTGCCCTCCTCCAGCACATACGCTGCTCCCTTATCCACCAGTCCTGCCAGCGCAGTGTAGGTGTTAGAGCGCGAAATGCCGGTCTGCTTGGCTGCTTCGTAGCCGGTCATCTGACCGGATTTCAGCAGCAGCACATACAGCGTTGCTTCCTGCTTTGTTAAGTTAAAATTAGTAAGACCTTCAATTAAATTCATAAAACCCTCATTCAGCTCTTCGGCTTTTGCGACGGAACTTTTTGCGTTTTGGACGCATATTTATATTATTGTTCCTGTTTAAGACCACTATACTACGATTCAGACGAGTTGTCAATAGCTAACTGCCGTTTTTTATGTTTTTTTACACAAAAAAAGACGGAGACAACAGCTATTTAATCCGTTATCTCCGTCTTATATTTTCAGCTTAGTTTCTGTCGAAAACCATTACTCTGTCAAAGTCCAGGTATACCTTGGAGCCGTCGGGAATTGCATCAAGATCTGCGCCCTTAACGATAACGCGGATGTCATGGCCGTGAACGTTTACACGATAGTCAACCGCATCGCCCAAATAGAAGCGGTGAGTTACCTGGCCTTCCATCTGACCGCCGCTGAGGGACATGGTAATATTCTCAGGACGTACGGCAATTGTTGCTTCGCCGGTAACCTTAGCGGTATTCGGGAAGGAAACATTGCTGCCCTTAATAAATACTCTGTCACCCTTAACCTCGCCATCAATAAAGTTAACCAGACCGATGAAGTCCGCAACCATTTTGTTGGCAGGCTTGGTATAAATTTCGTGCGGTGCGCCGATTTGCTGTACAACGCCGGCACTCATAACAACTACGCGGTCGCTCATTGCCATTGCTTCGCCCTGATCATGAGTTACGTATACAACAGTAATGCCCAGTTCTTTTTGAATAGCAAGGATTTCAAAGCGCATGGATTCACGCAGCTTAGCATCCAGGTTGGACAGAGGCTCATCCAACAGCAACAGGCCGGGCTGTGCTACCAGCGCACGTGCCAAAGCAACACGCTGTTGCTGACCGCCGGAAAGCTGATGCGGATAACGCTTGCTGTATTCACCCAGATGAACCAGCTCCAGCATCTTCTGTACGCGTTCTTCGCGTTCCTTTTTATCTACCTTTTGAATTTTCAACGGATAGCCTACGTTTTCAGCAACAGTCATA
>OBLO01000039.1_pt1 | contig 126019 bp, 104 predicted proteins | sample 1519401 | NCBI WGS metagenome assembly OBLO01 (sample SAMEA2602897, study PRJEB22501) | metagenome | reverse complement strand
CTTTTGTGAGTTTTCTGTGAATTTGATTAAAAAGTCCTTGACAATTTGTCTCTGGTAAAACGGCGAAGTCCATTCTGATTTCCTGCGGTGCGAGACTGGCTCCATTTGACATTAAGGAACTGCGTGACCTGATGGCATACGACGAGATGGAGCTGGATATGCTGGGAGATCAGCGCACGGCAATGTTCGTTATTATCTCCGATACAGATGATACCTTCAATTTTGTGGTGTCGATCCTGTACACACAGCTATTCAATTTGCTTTGTGATAAGGCGGACGATGAACACGGTGGCAGACTTCCGTACCATGTGCGGCTGCTCCTGGACGAGTTTGCAAACATCGGCCAGATTCCAAAGTTCGATAAACTGATCGCTACCATCCGCAGCCGTGAGATTTCTGCTTCGATTATTCTCCAATCGCAAAGCCAGCTAAAGACCATTTACAAGGATGCCGCAGAAACCATCATTGGCAACTGCGACACGATGCTGTTCCTTGGCGGCAAGGAAAGCTCCACCCTCAAGGAGATTTCTGAAACTCTGGGCAAGGAAACCATCGACCTTTACAACACATCGGATACCCGCGGCAACAGCCCCTCTTTTGGCACGAACTACCAAAAGACCGGAAAAGAACTGATGAGCCGGGATGAGCTTGCAGTCATGGACGGCAGCAAGTGCATCTTACAGTTAAGAGGTGTCAGACCATTCCTGAGCGATAAGTTTGACATTACCAAACATAAGCGGTACAAGGAACTTTCGGATTTCGACAAGAAAAACGAGTTCGACGTAGAACGCTACCTGAAACACGAACTGCGGCTGCTCACCACGGAAGAATTTGACCTTTATGAAGTGGATGTGACCGAACAGGCACAAGGATAAGGAAGGAGGCTTTTATCAACAGCAAGCGATACACCCTCCCACCCGTTCGGGCAGACCCTGAACAGGTGATCCGTATGACCGACACGAAATAACCACCATCTATCATGTGATTCCAAAAGGCTGACTTTATTGAAAATGAAAGGAGAAGCCAGAATCGCAGGAAGCGGGCAGCACCGAAGATGTGCCAGCCCGCTTTCCTTTTGGAATCGTAAATATTCATCAAATCTGCGGTCTGGCGAAAATAATATATGGAATTCTTTAATCAGTCTATTACCGTTCTGCAGACTCTCGTTGTGGCTATTGGCGCAGGTCTTGGCGTTTGGGGTGTTGTCAATCTGATGGAAGGATATGGCAACGACAATCCGGGTGCGAATGCTCATGTGCGATAAAGTAACACACAAGAAATTGATAGACAGCAACTTGCTATTCCGTAAAATTAGTAGAAATTTATTGTCGAAAATGATACAATATAACAGCAAAAAGATATTTTTTTGAGGAGGAACCATCATTGAATCAAACACAATATAATTTTTCGACATCGAAAACACTTGTAAATATCCTTGTTTACTTTCTGTTATTTTTGGCAGGAGATTTATTTAGCAGTATTTCTTTTGATTTGCTTTTTTCGTTTGTGGAACTTCCGAGCAATGCACTATATGTAATTCTAAGAATGTTGGGGGCTTTATTACTAACCGCTTTCCTTTTTTGGCTTTATACAACAAAAGGACTCCACTTGAAAATGAAAGATTTTGGTATTACACCGAACATAAAAAAATGGGGTGTTCTAATATCTGTTTTTCTTCCAGTATTCGTTACAGCTATTTTTGCAATGATTGGTAAATTTGAAGTCAACTCTTTTTCGGCGGGTGAAATATGTTTAATTATAATAGCTTCCATGCTTATAGCACTAAAGTCGGGAATAACAGAGGAAATGTTGTTTCGTGGGTATATTATGAAATTATTGGAGAGTAGATGGAATAAATATATAGCAATTTTAATTCCATCGTTTCTTTTCAGTTTAGTACACATTCCCTCAATGGAAACCTTTACTGTTAGCGGTGTTCTGCTTTTAATCATTAGCGGTACAGTAGTAGGAATCATGTTTTCTCTTGTTTCCTACAAAGGAAAATCCATAAGTAATAGTGCCTTATTACACGCCGCATGGAACTTTATTATGATAACAGATATTCTCCATATTACGACAGCGCAAGGAACTTATGGAAGTCCGATTTTTTCGATAATAATATCTTCAGATAATGTTTTCCTTACAGGAGCAGGGTTTGGAATAGAAGCATCTATAATCGCAATTATTGGATATATTCTTGTTTGTGGGTTTGTGCTGATTCCGAAGAAAAAGTAAAGACTATTCAATTCAATAATTGATAGCAAATCCAGCCGAGCCAGTCAACGGCAAGTAAATGGGCTTCGCCCACCGTTGACAGCCCCGCCTGTCTTTGCAAATGTGCAGTCAAGAGGACGATAGCCCAAAGTGCTACCGCCCTCTTTTATTTACAACTGAATAACCGCCGCCCCGCAGCGGCACACGAAGCAGTAAATCCGAAAAAGATTTGCTGCTTTTTTTGCGCCCATTTTTGGCAAATTTCCAAAAGTTCCGTATTAGACAGTGAAACCAAAAAAGGCTGCCGTTTTTTTCAGACAGCGGGCAAAACGCAGCTTCCGAAACGCCTTATTGTCGGGAAAGACCGAGCCGCCGGAAAAGTTCTTGCCGGAAAGTCCGTCCATTCTGCTCTTTTGTGGTTTGTAGGGAGTAAGGGGGAAAATGCCAGCCCGCCGCCTTTTATGAAAAAAGCTGGTTATAGATTTCCCGAAAAAGTGGCAGTAGCAAGTGAGGGCAATCCAACAGCTCTTTATGAAAAAAGCTGGTTGCGATTTCTCAAAAAAGTGGCAGTAGCAAGTGAACGGCAGTCCGGCAGTTTCTTAGAGCAAGATTCTACCGAGGTGCCAAAATTCGCTTTTCGCTCATTTTGCCCCTGCGGGAATCTTGTTGGGGAGTGCCTTCCCCAAACCCTGCTTATGCGGCTTGCGCCGCTTAAAAATCCCTCAAAATATTTTTTCGGATTTTTCAAAAACAGTTCCGCTTCACACCCTGTTTTTCTCCTATTAGTGAGAGGACACCACGCACAGAAAGGAGGTCAACCACCTATGAAACGATACAACACGCCGCACCGCAGCCGGGTAGTCAAGACACGCATGACCGAGGAAGAATACGCCGACTTTACCGCCCGGCTTGCCCCTTATGGTATGAGCCAGTCCGAATTTATCCGGCAAGCCATTACACGGGCAACCATACGCCCCATTGTTACCGTTTCCCCGGTCAATGATGAATTGCTTGCCGCTGTCGGGAAGCTGACCGCCGAATACGGCAGGATCGGCGGCAACCTCAATCAGATTGCCCGGTATCTGAACGAATACGGCGTACCGTATAACGCCCTGTCCGGCGAAGTCCGAGCCGCCATTTCCGACCTTGCAGCCTTGAAGTTTGAAGTCTTGCAGAAAGTGGGTGAAGCTGTTGGCAACATTCAAACATATCAGCTCTAAAAATGCCGACTACGGAGCAGCGGAAGCCTACCTCACTTTTGAGCATGACGAGTTTACCATGAAACCCACCCTTGATGAAAACGGGCGGCTTGTTCCCCGTGAGGGCTACCGCCTTGCCACGCTGAACTGCGGCGAAGAAGATTTTGCTGTTGCCTGTCTGCGCTCCAATCTCCGCTATGGCAAGAACCAAAAACGGGAAGATGTGAAATCCCACCACTATATCATCAGCTTTGACCCACGGGACGGAACGGACAACGGTCTGACCGTTGATAAGGCGCAGTCGCTGGGCGAGGAATTTTGCAACGAGCATTTCCCCGGACACCAAGCCATTGTCTGCACCCACCCGGACGGGCACAATCACTCTGGCAACATTCATGTGCATATCGTCATAAACAGCTTGCGGATTGAAGCCGTCCCGCTTCTGCCCTACATGGACAGACCAGCGGACACGAAGGACGGCTGCAAGCACCGCTGCACAGACGCAGCTATGGAATATTTCAAGTCCGAAGTCATGGAGATGTGCCACCGGGAAAATCTGTATCAGATTGACCTTTTGCATGGCAGCAAGAACCGAGTGACCGAGCGTGAATACTGGGCGCAGAAGAAAGGGCAGCTTGCCCTTGATAAAGAGAACGCCGCCAGAGAAGCCACCGGACAGCCGACCAAGCCCACCAAGTTTGAAACGGACAAGGCGAAGCTGCGCCGGACGATACGGCAGGCACTTTCCCAAGCTGGCAGCTTTGACGAGTTTGCTTCCCTGCTTTTGCGGGAGGGCGTAACTGTCAAGGAGAGCCGGGGGCGGCTTTCCTACCTCACGCCGGACAGGACAAAGCCTATCACAGCCCGGAAGCTGGGGGACGATTTTGACAAGGCTGCTGTCCTTGCCCTGCTCACGCAGAACGCCCACAGAGCCGCCGAACAGACCACAGCCATACCCGAATACCCCCACACCCAAAAGGAACGCTTGCGAGAGGAAAAAACCGCAAAAACCGCCCCGGCAGACAACACCTTGCAGCGCATGGTTGACCGGGAAGCCAAGCGAGCTGAGGGCAAGGGCGTGGGCTATGACCGTTGGGCTTCCCTGCACAACCTCAAACAGATGGCGGCTACCCACAACTTCCTCATGGAGAACGAACTGCTTGACCTTGACAAGCTGGACGCAGCCGTGGAGAGCAGCCGGAAAGCTCTTTCCGAAGCAAGGGAAAGTCTGCGGGGCATTGAGCAGAGCATTTCCGACAAGAAAAGTCTGCGAAAGGTTGTCAACGATTACCGCCGCACCCGCCCCACCATTGACGCTCATAAAAAGCTGTCCGGCAGAAAAGCGGAGAACTACCGCCAGTCCCACGAAGCGGAATTTATCATCTATGAAGCTGCCCTGCGCCAGCTAAAGGTGCTTGCACCGGGAAAGAAGCTGCCCGCCACTTCCAAGCTGAATACGGAGATTGAAGCCCTCATTTCCGAGAAAAACGCAGCTTACAACACCTACCGCACCGCAAAAGCCGAGTATGAGCAGCTTGCCACCGCCAAACGGAACGCAGAGCAGATACTACACGGCACACCGAGCCGACAGAAAAAGCATGAACAGGAGCGTTAAAAACCGCCCCGAAATGATACCGAAACCATACAAAAGGCAGGGGGGTATGCCATACCCTATCCGCAATACCCCTGACCTTTCCAACGGGGCTTACAGGGCAGATTTTTCCCGAAAATGGCACCGGGAACATACAGATTTTGCCCCTGTCCCCTCATACCCGACCAAACCGAAGAAAGGAGCGTTTTTTCATGCCGAGAATGAGCAAGAAGCGGCGGCTGGAATGGGCGTTCTTCCTCAATGAGCGAAACCGCATTACTTTCAATGCCCTTTGCCGGGGCTGTACCCATGACTGCAAGCAGAGTTTTAGGGCTATCGTGGTACTCTGCCCCCGGTATTATTCAAAGAGATGGAAAGCCCGCCCCACAGATAAGGAGAACCAAGATTATGTCAGATAACCGCAAATATTATTACCTCAAACTGAAAGAAAGCTATTTTGACGATGACGCTATCGTGCTGCTGGAAAGTATGCAGGACGGTATGCTGTATTCCAATATCCTCTTGAAGCTGTACTTAAAATCGCTGAAATACGGCGGCACTTTGCAGCTTGACGAAAATATCCCCTACACCGCCCAAATGATAGCCACCATTACCCGCCAGCAGGTCGGCACAGTCGAGAGGGCTTTGCAAATCTTTATGAAACTGGGGCTTGTTGAACCGCTGGACAACGGGGCTTTGTATATGAGCAATATCGAGCTTTTCATCGGTCAGTCCTCTACCGAGGGGGAGCGTAAGCGCAGGGCAAGAATGAAGATTTCAGAGCAAAAACGGCTTAGTGGACAAGTGTCCGAAGCAAAAGCGGACATTTGTCCACCAGAGATAGAGATAAAGAAAGAGATAGATATAGAGATAGAAAAAGAGAGAGAGTTAAAACCGGGACGAGCCGCCCCCGCAGCTTACGGCAGATATAAAAATGTGATTTTGACAGATACAGAGCTTTCTGAACTGAAAGCAGAACTGCCCGACAAATGGGAGTATTACATTGACCGGCTATCCGGCTATATCGCTTCTACCGGGAGGAAATACAAGAACCATGCCGCCACTATCCGCAGATGGGCGGCTGACGATACCGCTAAAGCTGCCCCGAAAAAGGGCATACCCGATTACAGCTACAAGGAGGGAGAAAGTCTATGAAACCAGCTTTTGAAGATATGAGTTTACAGATACCAGCAGCCACCGCCGAGCCGGAGGACTACACAGGTGAGGACGGTCTACTCTACTGCGGCAAGTGCCGGACACCGAAAGAAGCCTATTTTCCGGCTGATAAGGTTGCCCTGTTCGGGCGTGACCGACACCCGGCAGAGTGTGACTGCCAGCGGGCGCAGCGCATGGAGCGTGAAGCCGCCGAACAGCAGAGAAAGCACCGGGACAAGGTAGAAGAACTGAAACGCCTGGGCTTTACCGACCCGGCTATGCGGGAATGGACTTTTGCCAATGACAACGGCAGAAACCCGCAGATGAAAACCGCCCGTTTCTATGTGGAGCATTGGGAGGACATGAAAGCCGGGAACATCGGCTATCTGCTCTGGGGCAGCGTCGGCACAGGCAAAAGCTACCTTGCCGGGTGCATTGCAAACGCCCTCATGGAGCAGGAAATCTCCGTAAAAATGACGAACTTCGCCGCTGTCCTCAATGACCTTGCCGCCACCTTTGAGGGCAGGAACGAATATATTTCCAAGCTCTGCCGCTATCCGCTGCTTATTCTTGATGATTTTGGAATGGAGCGTGGAACAGAGTACGGCTTAGAGCAGGTCTACAATGTGATTGACAGTCGTTACCGAAGCGAAAAGCCGCTGATCGTCACGACCAATCTAAGCCTTGACGAGCTGAACAATCCCCCGGACACAGCCCACAAGCGGATTTATGACCGGGTAACAGAGATGTGTACCCCTGTCTGCTGCTCCGGCGTGAATTTCCGCAGGGAAAAGGCACAGGAGAAAATGGAACGGCTGAAAAAGCTGATGAACGATTGAAAGGAGTTTGCCTATGACCGATAAAAAAGAGCATATCAAACACAGCATGAAAAGCACCGCACCCGCCGACTGCGTGACGGAAATCCGCATAGGGAACTCTGTTCTTGTGGTGTCCGGCTTTTTCAAGCAGAGTGCCACGGAAACCGCAGCCGACAAAATGGCTAAGGTGCTGGAAGCGGAAGCTGCTACACAAAAATCGGCAATATGACGGGCGGTAAAGAAGCATTTTTCACATTTTGCCGCTATACACGCCGCCCCGCCATGTGGTACAATCGAAGTACGGAATAGTGGGGCTGGCTGTCAGAAACGGAGGAAACCATGTTAAGACAGACAACCCAAAACCTTATTACCGCCCTTTATCCGAGATTATCCCATGAAGATGAATTGCAGGGGGAGAGCAACTCTATATCCAACCAAAAGCGCATTTTAGAAACCTACGCCAAGCAGAACGGCTTTACCAATCTCTGCTGGTACACGGACGATGGTTATAGTGGTGCGAACTTCCAAAGACCCGGGTTTCAAGCCATGCTTGCAGACATTGAAGCCGGAAAAGTCGGCACAGTCATAGTCAAGGATATGTCACGTTTAGGGCGAAATTATCTCCAAGTGGGAATGTACACAGAAATGCTTTTCCCACAGAAAGGCGTCCGCTTTATCGCTATCAATGACGGAGTGGACAGCGCAATGGGCGACAACGATTTTACCCCGCTGCGTAATCTTTTCAACGAATGGATGGTGAGAGATACGAGCAAAAAAATCAAGGCAGTTAAGAAAGCAAAAGGTCTAAGCGGAAAGCCTGTTACCAGCAAGCCCGTGTACGGCTACCTCATGGACGAGGACGAAAATTTCATCATTGACGAGGAAGCCGCCCCGGTAGTCAAGCAGATTTACCAGCTTTGCCTTGCCGGAAACGGGCCTACCAAGATAGCCCGTATGCTGACCGAGCAGCAAATCCCCACGCCGGGGACGCTGGAATACCAGCGCACAGGCAGCACACGCCGCTACCACCCCGGCTATGAATGTAAGTGGGCGACCAATACTGTTGTTCATCTTCTGGAAAACCGGGAGTACACAGGCTGTCTTGTGAACTTCAAGACGGAAAAACCGTCCTACAAGATGAAGCACAGCATAGACAATCCCATTGAGAAACAGGCGATTTTCGAGAACCACCATGAGCCAATCATCGACTTGCAGACATGGGAACGGGTGCAGGAGTTACGCAAGCAGCGCAAACGCCCCAACCGCTACGATGATGTGGGCTTGTTCTCCGGCTTGCTGTTCTGCGCCGACTGCGGTCATGTGATGTACCAGCAGCGGTATCAGACCGACAAGAGAAAGCAGGATTGCTACATCTGCGGCAGCTATAAGAAGCGCACCGCCGACTGTACGGCGCACTTTATCCGCACCGACCTTTTGACGGCGGGTGTGCTGGACAATCTGCGGAAAGTGACCGCCTATGCACAGAAGCACGAAGCCCGGTTCGTGAAGCTGCTTATCCAGCAGAATGAAATGGGCGGCAAGCGGAAGCTGGCGGCGGCAGCCAAGCAGCTTGAACAGGTGCAGAGCCGCATTGCAGAACTTTCCCGCTACATCAAGCGTCTGTATGAGGACAATGTAAACGGGAAAATCAGTGATGAGCGTTTCATGGAAATGTCCGCAGACTACGAAGCCGAGCAGCGGGAACTGAAAGACAGAGCCGCCGCTTTGCAGGGCGAGCTGGACAAGGCACAGGAAGCCACGGTAAACGCTGAAAAGTTTATGAGCGTTGTCCGCAAGTACCTTTCTATCGAAGAACTGACACACACTCTTTTGCGTGAAATGGTGGAGAAAATCGTTGTCTATGAATGTGAGTATGACGAGAACGAAGTACGCCGCCAGCGCATTGATATTTATTACAGCTTTGTAGGCAAGATTGACTTGCCCGAAGAATAAAGCCCGACCTATCCGACACCCTGCGCAAGTGCCGGATAGGAACGGCAAAATTTTTTACACTTCTATTACTTCTTTATCACACATAAGCAAAGTCTCAGGGCATGAAGCAGCTCATGAGCGGTGGCGGCGTGATCCTCATCGGTACGCAGCTGATTCCTCTGCTCTCTGGCCTGTTCGGCTAAGCACCCGCGATAGGAGGTACTCCCGCCATTGTTCGATAATATCTTTGCAGCCATCGAAAAATGGATGCGGGAACTTCTGACAGGAATGGTGGAGTCCAACATGAGTACGATGTTCACGGATGTCAATGAAAAGACAAGTGAGATCGCGGCTCAGGTTGGACGCACTCCACAAAACTGGAACAGCAGCGTTTTCAGTATGATTCAGAACTTATCAGAGTCGGTGGTAGTTCCGATTGCCGGAATCATCATCACTCTGGTACTCTGCTATGAGCTGATCTCGATGCTGACCGAGCGAAACAACCTGCATGATGTAGATACATGGATGTTCTTCAAGTATTTTGTCAAGGCATGGGTCGCAATCTATCTGGTCAGCAATACGTTCACAATTACAATGGCAGTCTTTGACGTTGGACAATCGGTAGTTAATTCGGCTTCCGGTATCATCAACGGCGAGACTGCCATTGATGTTAGTTCGCTGTCCATGCAGATGCAGGCGGCGATGGCAACCATGGAGATCGGTGAACTGGTAGTGCTGGCTCTTGAAACCTTCCTTGTCAGCTTCTGCATGAAAATTATGTCGGTGGTGATAACTGTCATTGTCTATGGGCGCATGATAGAGATTTATCTCTATACATCGCTTGCCCCGATCCCGTTCGCAACGATGAGCAACCGTGAATGGGGTCATGTAGGAACCAACTATTTCAGAGGACTGTTCGCCCTTGCATTTCAGGCATTTCTAATGATGGTCTGTGTGGCGATTTACGCAGCACTGATTTCTTCGGTGCGGATTTCCAGCAATATGCACTCCGCGCTGATCGGCGTTGCAGCGTATACCGTGATTCTGTGTTTCAGCCTGATGAAAACGGGAAGTCTGTCCAAACAGATCTTCGGCAGTCACTAAAACCGGGAAAATCCGAGGAAAGGAAAGACAGCAGGCAGAAAGCCGTATCCCGGCGGCGTGTCTGACTGTCATGGTGAAGAATGGCTTATGTGACGATCCCGAAAGACCTGTCCAAAGTGAAGAACAAGGTCTTTCTCAACCTGACAAAGCGACAACTCATCTGTATGGGCTTTGCGGCATCCATCGGTGTCCCGTTCTACTTTCTTACACGGGAAACGCTTGGTACAAGCAACGCGGCGGCGGGCATGGTGCTGCTGATGCTCCCGGAATTTTTCTTTGCGCTGTTCGAGAAAAACGGAATGCACCTTGAAACCATCCTGACGAACTTCATCAATGTCCGTTTCAAACGTCCGGCGGTTCGCCGCTACGAGATCGAAAATCTGTACGAATATGAGCCGGAGAAACCTGTAACACCAAAAGTGAAGAAGGGAGGCATTATTGGGAAAAGAAAAGGATAAGAAGCCGCTGTTCGGCGGCATCTTCCAGAAATTCTTCAAGCCGTCTGCAAAGGCAGAAGCAAAAAAGAAGAAAGAGCATCACTTGACCGTGCAGCGGTCGATTCCGTATCTGGAAATGGGACGGGACGGCATCTGCCGGGTGGAGGAACATCTGTATTCCAAAACCGTCCGCTTCTATGACATCAACTATCAGCTCGCGCAAAACGAAGATAAGAACACCATTTTTGAAAGCTGGTGTGACTTCCTCAACTACTTTGATTCCAGCATCCGCTTTCAGCTTTCGTTCATTAACCATAAAAGTGATATGAGCGAATACAACAAGGTCATTCAGATTGAGCCGCAGCATGACCAGTTCGATGATGTACGCATGGAATATGCGCAGATGTTGAAACAGCAGCTTGCCAAGGGCAACAACGGTCTGGTTCGGACGAAGTACATCACGTTCAGCATTGAAGCCAAAAGCGTGAAAGAAGCAAAGCCCCGGCTGGAGCGTATCGAAACCGATATTCTCAACAATTTCAAGGTGCTGGGCGTAAAAGCATATCCGCTGAATGGTGTGGAACGCTTACAGATCATGTACGAGATGTTCCATCAGGAGGAAGAACGGAAGTTTGAGTTCAGCTATGACCGCATCCTGCAAAGCGGCATGACTACCAAGGACTTCATTGCTCCGACCAGTTTTCTGTTCAAGAACGGCAAGGACTTCCAGATGGGAGATACTATCGGCGCAGTATCCTATCTGAACATCCTTGCCCCGGAACTGACGGATAAGGTTCTGGCAGAGTTTCTGGACATGGACAAGAATCTGGTGGTCAGCATCCATGTGCAGTCGGTAGACCAGCTCAAGGCAATCAAACTCATCAAGGGCAAGATCACAGACCTTGACCGCATGAAGATTGAGGAACAGAAAAAGGCGGTGCGTTCCGGCTATGATATGGAAATTATTCCGAGTGACCTTGCAACTTATGGCGGCGAGGCCAAGAAGATTCTGGATGATTTGCAGAGCCGCAATGAGCGTATGTTCCTTATTACGGTGCTGTTCCTCAATGCTGCGAAAACCAAACAGGAGCTGGATAGTGCAGTGTTTCAGACGGCTGGTATCGCTCAGAAGTTCAACTGCACATTGAATCGACTGGACTATATGCAGGAGCAGGGGCTTATGAGCAGTCTGCCGCTGGCCAATAATCTGGTTCCCATCAAGCGGGCATTGACTACAACTTCCACCGCCATCTTCGTGCCATTCACCACACAGGAACTTTTCATGGAGGGCGATTCCCTCTACTACGGTCTGAATGCAGTGTCCAACAACATGATTATGGCAGACCGAAAACAGCTCAAAAACCCGAACGGTCTGATTCTTGGAACACCGGGCAGTGGAAAGTCGTTTAGCGCAAAGCGTGAAATGACAAACGTGTTCTTCACGACAACGGACGATATTATCATCGCAGACCCGGAAGGCGAGTATTATCCGCTGGTCGAAGCCCTGGGCGGGCAGGTCATTCATATCTCATCCACCAGCCGGGACTACATCAATCCGATGGACATTAACCTGAACTATGCGGACGATGATAACCCGCTGGGCATGAAATCGGACTTCATTCTTTCCCTGTGCGAACTTATCATGGGCGCACGGGATGGCATGGAGCCGGAAGAAAAATCTGTCATTGACCGATGCCTGCCGCTGGTCTATCAGAAATATCTGAATGACCCGAAGCCGGAAAATATGCCGATTCTCGGTGATTTATATGACTGCCTGCGGGAGCAGAAAGAACGGCAGGCGCAGCGTATCGCCACGGCACTGGAAATCTACGTCAATGGTTCGCTGCGGGTGTTCAACCACCAGACGAATGTGGAACTGGATAACCGCCTTATCTGCTTTGACATCAAAGAATTGGGCAAGCAGCTCAAAAAGCTGGGTATGCTCATCGTGCAGGATCAGGTGTGGAATCGTGTTACCATCAACCGCAATGCAAAGAAAAATACACGATACTACATTGATGAATTCCACTTGCTCTTAAAGGAAGAGCAGACTGCCGCATACAGTGTTGAAATCTGGAAGCGTTTCCGAAAATGGGGCGGCATCCCTACGGGCATCACGCAGAACATCAAAGATCTGCTTGCCAGCCGGGAGATCGAGAACATCTTTGAGAACAGCGATTTCATCTATATGCTGAATCAGGCATCCGGTGATAGGCAGATTCTTGCAAAGCAGCTCAACATTTCGCCATTCCAGCTTTCCTATGTGACGAACAGCAACGAGGGCGAGGGGCTGCTGTTCTACGGCAATACCATTATTCCGTTCAAGGATAAGTTCGATACTTCGCTGAAACTTTATGGCCTTATGACCACGAAACCGAATGAAATTGCAAAATACAAGGAGAAGAAAGACGCATGATGAACGAGAAAAAACTGAGCCAGATGATCCTGAAGCTGCATGACCGTGCTGAGGCAGCAAAATACGATGGCGATTCCAGCCCGCCTTATCAGGAAGTGGAAATGCTGAATTTCCACGATGAGGAATCGGTGGTGCATACGGTGCTGGAGGACTTTTACGCAGTCGGCGCACTGGCAGATGAACTGACCCACGGATTCCACATGGAAGAACGGGGCTACATCGACCGCACAGAGGTCAATTCCCGGCTGATCGCTTTTGCCAGAGAGCTGGAGCGCATTCTCGATAAGTGGGAGACTCATGCAACTCTGATTGCGTGAGTTTCCTGCCGGATGGGAGGTGAATCCAATGGCAGACAAGCGATTCCGGGGCAGAGATAAAATCGTCCAGAAAATGACCAAAGACGGTCTGGTGGAAGAGAATCTCCGCACCGGGGAAACCAAGTCCGCAGTTGCAGAAGAACCGCCGAAGCAGGAAGATTCGGAAAAAGACGCTGTGGAAAGTGCAGAAGAAACCCCTGTTGTGGAAGAAGAGGTGTGCATGGATGCCGAGGAGGGAGAGGAGGAAAAGCCACGGCGCAGCACAGCCAAACAGAGTACAGAGTATTATAAAGCCCATCAGGAGGATGGCAAAGCGAAAGAAAAAGATGCTTCGCCAGTGGACGAAGATGCAGAGCCTGCGCTGAAGAAAAAGGGCCGCTTATCCTTTGATGATGAGCAGCAGGGCGGCATCGTCCGGGGCGCAGGGCTGGGCATTAAGAAAGTGGCGAAGAAAGGAGTGGATACTGCCACTGGTTTTGCCCATAACAAGGTGCATCAGGTCGAAAAGGAAAACTCCGGTGTGGAGTCGGCGCACAAGAGCGAAGAAACGCTGGAAGGATTGTACCGTTTCTCTAAAGGCAGGAAAAAGACCAGAGAAAAATCTGCCAGAGCTGAGAAGAAAGTCGAGGTTGAGAAAAAATCCAGCCGTCTGAAATTTTCGGAGAGTGAGGGCGGCATGGCCGAAGAAGTGGCAGAAACGTCACTGAAAAAGAAACCGCACTTGCCACCACCGACTGCCGCAGGAGGTGAAGCAACAAAGACAGTCGGTTCAAAATTCTATCAGAAAAAGCAGTATAAGGATGCCTATGCAGCAGCCAAGCGAGGTCGGAAAGCTGGAAACGCTGCCAGCAAGCAGGCGGCAACGGCGGCGAACACGCTTGCCGAAAAAGCAAAAGCGGCGGTGCAGGAAATCGTTGTGCAGAACAAGACCCTGTGGGCGGGACTTGGCATCGCAGCACTGATGCTCATGCTGATTATGGGCGCATTTTCAAGCTGTTCCGCAGCGATCCAGGGAACGGGTAGCACCTTTATCGGAACGACGTATCCTAGTAAGGATGCTGACATGAAAGGTGCAGAAGAAGATTATCTGGAACTGGAAAAGAAGCTGGATGAGCAGATACGGCAGATGGAGTCCACACATCCCGGCTATGACGAATACCGTTACCAGTTGGACGAAATTGGGCATGACCCTTATCAGCTGATCTCTCATCTGACTGCCGTATATGAGCAGTTCACCAGAGGACAGGTTAAAACCGTCATCAAGTCGCTGTTTGAGCAGCAGTATCTCCTGAAAGTCTGGGAAACGATAGAGATTCGCACACGCATGGAAACCAGAGTAGGGATTCGGCCAACGATTGACGCTTTTGGAAACGTCAGCATGGAAACCTATACCTATCAGGAAGAAGTGGAGTATGAGTACAAAATCCTCAACGTCCTACTGAAAAATAAGGGCTTTGACACCATTGCCAGAAAGAACATGGATCGGAAGCAGACTGGGCGGTATGATGCCTACAATCTGACTTATGGCAATCGCCCAGAACTGTTTGGCGCAGGCTCCCCTACATACAGCGGCGGCACAACAGGCAGCATTGGCTCTGGCGGTTCGGGTGGAACAGGCGGAAACTCCGGCGGTGGTTTCCAATATGACATTCCAGAAGAAGCCCTGTCGGATGAAAAGTTTGCAAGGATGATCGCAGAAGCCGAAAAGTATCTGGGAATGCCGTATGTGTGGGGCGGCAGTTCCCCAAGCACCAGTTTTGACTGCTCCGGCTTTGTCTGCTGGGTCATCAATAACTGCGGCAATGGCTGGAACGTCGGGCGCACGACAGCGAATGGACTGCGAGGCAAGTGCAGCTATGTTTCTCCTGCAAATGCACAGCCGGGTGACTTGATCTTCTTTGAAAAAACTTACAACACCGTTGGTGCGTCGCACGTTGGCATCTATGTTGGCAACGGCATGATGATTCACTGCGGCGACCCGATTTCTTATACCAGCATCAATTCGACCTACTGGCAGAACCACTTCCTTGGTTTTGGCAGAATCAAGTAGAGGAAAGGAGAGAAGCTAGATGAGCAAAAAGCTGAAGAAGTTTTTGAATGATGCAGAGAAAACCGAAAGCAAGATCGCGGAACTGGAAGAGTACCTGAGAAATGTCCGGGCTGCACAGAAAAAGGAAGAGGACAATGAGATCGTTCGGGCTATCCGCAGCACAAAGCTGGGCGGGCGTGACCTGTTGGCACTGCTGGAAAATATCCAGGCGGGGAATGTGACGTTCCAGACAACCGTGAATAACGAGAATAAGACTTCGGAAGAAGCAGAAATGGAGGATGTGATTGCGAAAGATGCTTAAAAAGCTGGGTATTGTGATTCCCAGTGCAGTGCTGACCCTGCTGATGGCGGTAGGCTTTTCCACTCCGGCATTTGCCTATGTGGAGCCGGAAGTCAAGGAAGAGCCTGCACAGGTCATTGAGGAAGAGGAACCCACCGAGGAAGAGAAGATTCCGTTCACCATTGCGGGCAATGGTGAGGTGGAGGATAACATTACGGACGATTCCAGTAAGGAGTTCTTCACGGTCAAGACCAAGGGCGGAAATACCTTTTTTCTAGTGATCGACCGGGCAAGGAACAGCGAGAATGTGTATATGCTCTCCATGATCGACGAATACGATTTGCAGGAGTTTCTAACCGATGAGGAACGCAACGGCAAGGAAGAAGAAAAGCCGGCAGTCGTGCTACCGGAAACCAAACCTGAGCCGGAACCGGATGTCGAGATCGAAGAGCCGGAACAGGACGATGGAAAGCTGACCAAGATTCTGGCAATCGTATTTGTTATGGGTGTAGGCGGTGCAGGCGCATTCTTCTATTTCTACATTTATAAGCCGAAGCAGAGTGAGCCGGAAGTATCGAAAGAAAATCTGGAATATGAAGCTCTGCCGACAAAGAATGAGGATGAGGAAGCAGGGTAGGACGCAGAAACCGAAGAATAATAGAAAAACCGTATAATCTAGTGGTGCAGGGATGGTCTGATTCGGACTGTCCCTGCTTTTTTCAAACAAGCAGGAGGATACATGAAATATCTTGTGATAGCAGAAAAGCCGAGTGTGGCACGTTCCATCTCGAAAGTGATCGGTGCATACAAACATGAGGACGGGTATCTGGAGGGTGGGGATTGCGTGGTGAGCTGGTGTCTGGGGCATCTGGCAGAGTATGCAGCCCCGGAGTATTACGATGAACGCTATAAAAGCTGGCGGTTTGATGATCTTCCGATTCTCCCGGAAGAATGGAAATTGTTGGTTTCGGAAGATAAGAAAGCGCATTTAAATATCCTGCGAAAGCTCCTCCGAAGCAAAGATTTTGATTATGTGGTAAATGCCTGCGACGCAGGGCGTGAGGGCGAAGCAATCTTTCGCCGCGTGTACGGTCTGGCAGACAGCAAACTCCCGGTCAAACGGCTGTGGATTAGCAGCATGGAAGATTCCGCTATCCAGCAGGGCTTTGATTCCTTAAAGGATGGCGCAGAGTATGACAACCTGTTTGCCGCTTCGGAGTGCAGGGCAAAGGCAGACTGGCTGATTGGTATGAATGGCACACGGGCTTTTACCAAGAAATACGGCAGGCGGCAGACCATTGGACGGGTGCAGACTCCGACACTGGCAATGCTGACGGAACGGCAGAACAAAATCCAGAACTTTGTAAAAGAGCCGTATTACAAAGTAGAAATCACAGGAAATGGCATCGTGGCAGAATCGGAACGGATGGCACAGGAGCAGGATGCGGATACCATGCAGGCAGCTTGTGATGGACAGTGTGCCGTAGTTGGCAGCATCGAGCGCAAACGGAAAGAACAGTCTGCGCCGAAGCTGTATGACTTAACGACCTTGCAGCGAGAAGCTAACCGCTATTATGGTTTTACCGCCAGTCAGACTTTGAAGATCGTACAGGAATTGTACGAAGAAAAGCTGGTGACATACCCGCGAACGGACAGCCAGTACATCACGGAAGATATGCAGCAGACCATGGCAGATTTGCTCAAACACTATGGCGGCGAAGCAGATGGAGTAAAGCAGGTGGTCAATAACAAAAAGGTCACTGACCACCATGCGATTCTGCCGACACTGGAAAGCTGCAAGCGTGGGTTAAACAGCCTGTCCGGGGATAAGGAAAAGGTCTTTGCTCTCATCGTCTGGAAGATGCAACAGGCAGTACAGCCGCCATACATCTATGAAGATGTTCTGGTAACAGTATGCTGTCAGGACAGGAAATTCACTGCAAAATACAAAAATGTCTTGCAGGCGGGACATACCGCAATGCCTGTTCCGTTTGCAGAACAGGAAAAAAGCAAGGATATGGCATTCCCCAAGAAACTGGAACAGGGCGAGGTGATTCCTGTGGTGAGCGCGGAGAAAAAGCAGGGCTTTACATCTCCGCCGAAAGCATTTACCGAAGACACCCTGCTTTCTGCAATGGAAAGCGCAGGCAACAAGGAGTTTGAAAAAGACACGGAAAAGAAAGGACTGGGAACACCTGCGACCCGTGCAGCGATTCTGGAAAAGCTGGTATCTTCCGGCTATGTGGAACGCAAAGGCAAGCAGATTCTTCCCAGTGCAGAGGGGGTTACGGCAATCGCAAATATTCCGGATTACCTGAAATCGGCAAGCATGACCGCTGAGTGGGAAAATGAACTGCTGCGGATGGAACGGGGCGAAACAAAGCCCGCCGACTTCATGCAGGGCATCGGTGGATTGCTGGAACGAATGCTGGCAGACCTCCGGCAAATTCCGACCGTACAGGAATCACCTATTTATAATAAGGTATCTATCGGGAACTGCCCGGTATGTGGAAAGCCCGTCTGTGAAGGCAAGCTGAATTTCTATTGCTCTGACCGGGACTGTAAATTTGCCCTCTGGAAAGAAACTAAATACCTTTCCGGCATGAAAAAGACGCTCACAAAGAAGATGGCAACTGACCTTTTGAAGAAAGGACGTACCTATGCAAAAGACTTCTACTCTGCCAAAAAGGACAAGACCTTTGCCGCAGACCTTGTTATGGCAATAGAAAATGGCAGGGCGCAGTACAGTCTTGAATTTCCGAAAACACCAGCTAAGAAGTAAGGAGGGAACGATTGGCGAAATTTAACGATATTCGGGAACTTGCCCAGCAGAACGCACGGTGGGTAAGCAATTCTCCGAAAGACTGGATGAACTATCTGGATGTGGCGGCACGGCTGTACCGCTATTCGTTCAAAGATACTCTGCTGATCCATGCTCAGCGTCCTGATGCGACCGCCTGTGCAGAGCTGGAAGTCTGGAACAAGAAAATGAACCGCTGGGTAAACCGTGGCGCAAAAGGCATTGCGCTTTTGGACGATGCCAGCCCACGGGCAAAGCTGCGCTATGTGTTCGACATTGCGGACACGCATCTGGTGCAGGGCGGCAGAACGCCGATCCTCTGGCGCATTGATGATTCGGAACACCAGCAGATGATCCTCGACCATCTGGCAGATACTTATGCTCTGACGCAGACGGACAGCATGAATGCTGCGCTGATGGAACTGGCACAGCAGTTGACCGCTGAAAATCTGGAAGAAGCGATGGATGGTCTGGAATATGAGGTGGCAGACACTTTTCTGGAAGGACTGGATGAAGATAACCTCCGTGTCCGTTTCCGGGAGTTAATGACCAACAGTATTTTCTATACCCTTTCCCGACGCTGCGAACAGGAACCGCTGGAAGTTTTGGAAGATGAGGATTTTATCCGTATTGTGGATTTCAACCAGCTTCCGGTTTTGACGTTCCTGGGCAATGCTGTTTCGGAACAATGTGAAGCGGTTCTCCGTGACATCGGACGGGAAATGCAGAAAATTTACCGAAAAGAAGTCACGGAACATCTTGCAAAAACTGCCGACAGCTTGTATAATACCAGTACGGACTTTAGCACATTAAAGCGTGAAACTGAAACGAACATCACTGAAGGAGGAAAACCGTATGGAACTGACTTATCACCGCAAGGGGGACTACCTGTTTCCGAACCTGACCGTACAGGACGAGCCGATGAGCATTGGGAAGTACGGGATGCTGCGCAGGACTTATCTGAGGGAAAACAAGAAGAACTGGTATCAGAGTATGCTGATGAGCGGCAGGCTGAATCAGCATCTGGCGCAGATCGACGAGCAGGCGGAGAACCGGATGGAAGAACTGATCGAGAGCCTGAACGAGAAGTATCCGGCTCCGAACAAGGAAACCGAACAGATGGCATGGGTGGCACATCAGAACAATCTGACCGCGATGGCGGAAGAGATCGTGCTGAAGGAATTGGTGTACAACTAACCGCTGACACAACCGAACAGGATTTGAGCGAAGCAGAGGAAGAAATTGCCTCTGCTTTTTCTCTGCCCAGTCTGCCGACCGTGGAACAGCAGATTCGGGCAATCGAAGCCCCGATGCAGGCCCAGTATGCCGATGAGATCACGATTCCGGCAGAAGTTGTGGATGAAATCCTGCGGATGGGAAGCAATCGAAGCAAAAGCCAGCTCCGCCTTATCTATAACTTTATGACCGAACAGACCCCGGAAGAGTATACTGCTTTCGTCAAAAAAGAGTATGGCGAGGGCGGCAAGGGCTTTGAGATCGGCGGCACAAAATATGCAGTCTGGTTCGATGAGTTGGGTATGCAGATCGCCGTTGGAGATACGGTTCGGAACGACCCCAAAAACAAAGCATTTCTGTCCTGGGAAGATGTCAGCTGCAGAATCCATCAGCTTCTGCAGCAGGGAGAGTACGCACCAAAGTCTGTCCTGGATGCAGCCCGTGGCAATGCTCTGCATGAACACGCAGAAGCCCTAAGCTATATGGAACGCGATATGGCAGAGGGCGTGGCAGAGATGGTCTTTGCCGATACGTCCATCTTCTCCGGCGGATACCCGGAACTTACAGAACGCCTTGCAAAGCTGCTTGACCAGCCGGAATTTCTGGCTGACCTGAACGAACGTCTTTTAGGACTGGCAGAAGCCTACGCCGAAGATAAAAGTGTGATGCGGATGCAGTTCTACCGCCCGGATAAGATGTCGGAACGATTTCAGAAGTTCGCCCTCCCGTATCAGCCCTATCAGGCAAGAGAGGGCTTTCAGTGGAATGAGCAGGAAGTCTTTATCACGGAAGATGAGATCAATGCTTTCCTTGCAGGCGGCGGGCCGTATTCGGATGGCAGGCTGGCAACGTACAGTTTCTTCCTTACCCATACAGAGAAAGCAGAACGCGCGGCATTTCTGAAAGACCGATACGGTGTGGGCGGCAGCAGTCATGCACTTTCCCGTGCAGATAATTCCCATGCCAGCTATGACGGCAGAGGTCTTGAACTGGCACGGGGCATCTATGGAAAGCCGGATGCGCTGGTAAAGCTGAACTGGAACCAGGCGGCTGAACGAGTTGCAAAGCTCATTGACCAGAGTTTGTATCTGAAGCCTGCGGATTACAGCCGGATGCCGAGTTACGAGCGTGAGCAGATGGCAAATCGGGTAATCGGTTTCTACCATCGTCTGCCCGATGAAGTAGAGCGTCCATTTAAGCGGGAATTGCTGAATGAGGATGCCAGAAAGAAACTGCCCACCATGCTGGCTGACCCGGAACAGGCGGTAGAGCTTTTGGAAAAGATGGATGCAGCACTTCTTTCCGTGCCGCTGGATTCCCCGGAATATGCGGAAAAATCAAAGACGCTTGCTGAACTGCACCAGTATGTTGAGGGAACGTACACGATCTTCCCGGAAAAGAAAAAGGCTGTTGAGATTTCTGTTTCTGAGACAGGACAAATATCGCTTTTCGATATTTGGGCGCAGGAACAGGAATCGAAAGAGCATTCAACCACCGCAGTGGTTGAAGAACCCCAGAAGCAGGCGGCAAAGTACAGCAGAAATGTCGGGGATTATCTCTATCTGGAAGATGACCGCCTTTATAAAATCGAACGTGTTACGGATTCTCTGATCTATCTGAAAGATATGGAGCGTCCTGCATGGGCGGCGCGGGTGCTTCGACCGAACCAGTATGATGCAGAACTGGCAAAGAATCCGCTGAATGATTATCTTCTGGCAGGGCAGGAATCTGCATTGAAAGATAGTCGCTGTGTTTACAAAGAATGTCTGTATTCCATGCTGGATGCGGTGCAGCAGAGTGAAATCTATCCGTATCTCCGCGACCGCGATGTGGATGCAGACGAAGCGGAAAAGGAACTTCGGAACAAGATTGACGAGCTGTTAGAGCAGAATGCGAAAACTGCTCCGCTGTATCTGGAAGCAAGCCAGAACTGGGAAAACTTCAAAGACTGGTTGGTAGAAGATATTTTCCAGCGCACCTATCAGGACGTTATTACGGACAGACGGGATGCCGTTGCACTGTATCAGGATAGCAAGGACGCACCGCAGTGGGTGCGCGGCATGATGGTTCCGTATGCAGCGGAAGAAAAGGCTGTTGAGCCGACCTTGCAGCCCCTGCCGCTGGATGCTGCCAACGAGTATAACACGCTGAAAGAGCGTTACCCGGATGCTCTGGTCGGCTACGAGCAGCACGGTAACTTTGAGTTCTACGGCGAGGATGCAAAGCGCGTTTCAGAACTTCTTGGCAGCAAGCTGTTGGAAAAGGAAACCGCACTCGGCAAGGTTGAGGTATCTGGTTTTCCGCGTGAACAGTGGGTTTCACAGGCAATGAAGCTCTGGAAGCAGGGGGAGAGCGTCTATCTGTCCGGCCAGCAGGAAGATGGAACCCATGCGCAGACAAAGTATTTCCGCAGAGAGGAATATCTGCCAGTCAATACCATCGTTGAACTGGACGATAGAGAGTTCCGTGTGGATTCGGTCAACTTTGAACAGGGAACGGTCAGCTTGCAGGACATGACCCTTGCAAAAGAAGCCCGGTATCCGATCTTCCGAACGGAACCGCTGGAGTACATTCGGCACCTGTATGAACAGGCCGATGTGCCGATGGAAGAAGCGGTGGAAATCACAGTCTTTACGGCTCTGCACAATGCTGGTGTGGCCTACGAGGATTTCTCCCCGGAGCAGATGGATGTGATCTATTCGGTGGCAGAATCGGGTGGCGAGTTGGAAGAACTGCTGAATCCCGACTTCTCGCCGGAACAGATGCAGCTGATCGCGGATGTGCAGACCCGGACAGATGCCATCCATCGTTCGGCAGTGGACGATGTTTTGAATCCTCTTACCAGTAAGCCTATGACCCCGGAAGAGGTCAACCATGCACGGCGGCAGCACAACCTTCCGCTGGACAGTGGAGCCGAAACGGAACAGCCTGTACAGCCCAAACAGGAGCCTATGAACTTCCGTATTACGGACGATGATCTCAGCGCAGGAGGAGCCAAGACAAAATTCAAAGCAAACATCGAAGCCATCCGGCTGCTGCAAACGCTGGATGCAGAACAGCGGCAGGCAACCGCAGAAGAACAGGAAGTTCTCTCCCGGTATGTCGGCTGGGGCGGCATTCCGCAGGCGTTCGACGAGAAGAATGCGGACTGGGCAAAGGAGTATGCGGAACTGAAATCTCTGCTCCCGGCAGATGAGTACAGCGAAGCGCGGGCATCCACGCTGAATGCTTTCTACACTTCGCCTACGGTTATCAAGGCAATGTATGAAGCCCTTTCCAATATGGGACTGAGCAAAGGTAATGTGCTGGAACCGTCCTGTGGTGTCGGCAATTTCATGGGTCTTGTGCCTGAAAGCATGGAAAATATCAAGATGTATGGTGTAGAGCTGGACAGCGTATCAGGGCGCATTGCACAGCAGCTTTATCAGAAAAACAAGATTGCCGTGCAGGGCTTTGAAACGATGCAGTTCCCGGACAGCTTCTTTGACTGTGTGGTAGGCAACGTGCCGTTCGGCAATTACAAAGTGCCGGATAAGCGGTATGACCGCCACAACTTCCTCATCCACGATTACTTTATTGCAAAGAGTCTTGACCTTGTTCGTCCGGGCGGCGTGGTGGCGGTAGTCACTTCCAGCGGTACGATGGATAAAAAGGATTCCTCTGTCCGAGAGTATCTTGTCAACCGTGCCGATCTGGTCGGTGCAATTCGCCTGCCAAACAATGCGTTCCAGCGCAATGCCAATACAAGCGTAGTAGCGGACATCCTGTTTTTGCAAAAGCGTGACCGGGCGGCAGTGGAGCGGGCAGAGTGGGTAGACCTTGGCACAACGCCGGAGGGATACCCGATCAACCAGTATTTTGCGCAGCATCCTGAAATGGTGCTGGGTGAGATCACGACTGAAAGTACACAGTACGGCAAGCAGGAAACCACGGTCAAGCCCATCGAGGGCGCAGACCTTGCCCAGCAGTTGAAAGCAGCAGTTGAGAACATCCATGCGGAAATCACAGAGCCGGAAATCACGGACGATGAACTTGACCAGAACGCAGAACCGCTCCCGGCAGACCCGAACGTGAAGAATTTCAGTTACACCAACGTGGATGGACAGGTTTATTACCGTGAAAACTCCTACATGAACAAGGTTGACCTGCCTGCGGTCACGGCGGAGCGTGTGCTGGGAATGATCGCTCTGCGGGAAACCACACAGAAATTGCTGGACTGCCAGTTGCACGATGGTACAGATGCCGAAGTGGAACTGCTGCAAGGAAAGCTGAAAGACCAGTATAAGCGGTTCACAGCGCAGTATGGTCTGATCAACAGCACCGCAAACAAACGGGCATTCCGGCAGGACAGCAGCTATTGTCTGCTGGCATCTCTTGAGATTCTGGATGAGGATAAAAACCTCAAGCGGCTGGCAGATATTTTTACCAAGCGCACCATTCGCAAGCCGGAACCTGTGACCTCTGTGGATACGCCGAGTGAAGCCCTGGCACTCTCCATCGGAGAAAAAGCAAAGGTCGATGTGCCGTTTATGGCTGAACTTTGCGGAAAGACAGAGCAGGAAGTGACCGAAGAACTGGCGGGCGTTATCTTCCGCAATCCTGTCACACAGGCGTGGGTGACGGCAGACGAATATCTGTCCGGCAATGTCCGGGAAAAGCTGGCAACGGCAGAAACCTTTGCTGCAAACCACCCGGAGTATCAGGTCAATGTCGAGTATCTCAAGCGGGTACAGCCGAAAGATTTGAATGCTTCGGAGATTGAAGTGCGGCTTGGTGCAAACTGGATCAAGGCAGAGTACATTACGGACTTCATGGAGCGGGTGTTCAAAACGCCGAGTTACTATATCGGAAGTTCCATCAAGGCAACCTATTCGGAGATCAGCGGTGCATGGAATATCAGCGGCAAGTCGCTTGACCGGAGTAATCCCCGTGTGACGAACACCTATGGCACAATGCGGGTCAACGGCTATCGACTGCTGGAAGATGCGCTGAATCTCCGGGATACCAAAATTTACGATACCATCTATGAGGATGGAAAAGAAAGGAGAGTGCTGAACAAAAAAGAAACCATGCTGGCGCAGCAGGCACAGGAAGCGATTCGGGATGCGTTCAAGCAGTGGATTTTCAAGGATTTAGACCGCAGAGAGGAACTTTGCAAGGTCTACAATGAGCGGTTCAATGCGATTCGCCCCCGTGAATACGATGGCAGTCATATCAAGTTTGCGGGCATGACCCCGGAGATCAGCCTGATGCCGCATCAGAAAAATGCAGTGGCACATATTCTGTACGGCAATAATACGCTGTTGGCGCATTGTGTTGGTGCGGGCAAGACCTTCCAGATGATCGCTGCCGGCATGGAAAGCCGCCGTCTGGGTCTGGCACAGAAGAATCTCTACGTTGTGCCGAACCACCTGACGGAACAGTGGGGCGCAGACTTCCTGCGACTGTATCCGAATGCCAATGTGCTGGTGGCAACGAAAAAGGATTTTGAGCCATCCAACCGGAAGAAGTTCTGTTCCCGGATTGCTACGGGCGATTATGATGCCATCATTATCGGACATTCGCAGTTTGAGCGGATTCCGCTTTCCCCGGAACGGCAGAAATCCATGATCGAGCGGCAGATTCAGGACATTACCTTTGCGATTGCAGAAGCAAAGGCAGAGGACGATGGTAAGAGTTTCACGGTCAAGCAGATGGAGAAAACAAAGAAAACCTTGCAGGCAAAGCTCCAGAAGCTGAACGACCAGAGCCGCAAGGACGATGTGGTTACATTTGAGCAGCTTGGTGTTGACCGCCTGTTTGTGGATGAGAGCCATTTCTATAAAAATATGTTCCTCTACACAAAAATGCGGAACATCGCAGGTATTGCCCAGACCGATGCACAGAAGTCCTCGGATATGTTTGCAAAATGTCAGTATCTCGATGAAATCACTGGCGGCAAGGGTGTGACCTTTGCAACAGGTACGCCCGTATCGAACAGCATGGTAGAGCTGTATACCATTATGCGCTACTTGCAGTATGACACCTTGCAGAAACTTCATCTTGGACATTTTGATAGCTGGGCGGCTTCGTTTGGCGAAACCGTAACGGCAATCGAATTGTCCCCAGAGGGAACGGGCTACCGTGCAAAGACGCGGTTCGCCCGTTTTTTCAATCTCCCTGAATTGATCTCACTGTTTAAGGAGTCCGCAGACGTACAGACGGCGGATATGCTGAATCTGCCTGTGCCGGAAGCGGAGTACATCAATGAGGTGCTAAAACCCAGCGAAACGCAGCAGGAAATGGTGAGCAGCTTTGCTGACCGTGCAGAGCAGGTGCGAAACGGCAATGTCAATCCCAAAATTGACAATATGCTCAAGATTACGAACGATGGCAGAAAGCTGGCCTTGGATCAGCGGCTTATCAATGATCTGCTCCCGGATGAGCCGGAAAGCAAGGTCAATCTCTGTGTGGAGAATGCCTATCAGGTATGGGAAGAATCCACGCCCGATAAATCCACCCAGTTGATCTTCTGTGATTTATCGACCCCGAAAACAGACGGAACATTCAATGTGTACGATGATGTCCGGGAAAAACTGGTGGCAAAGGGAATCCCCCGTGAGGAGATTGCCTTTATCCATGAGGCAAATACCGAAACCAAAAAAGCAGAACTGTTTGCAAAGGTACGTTCCGGTCAGGTGCGTATCCTGCTCGGTTCGACCCCGAAACTTGGTGCTGGTACGAACATTCAGGACAGGCTGATTGCCCTGCATCATCTGGATTGCCCGTGGAAACCTTCTGACCTGGAACAGCAGGAAGGACGGATTCTTCGTCAGGGAAACCGCAACCAGAAAGTGAAGATTTTCCGTTACGTCACAGAAAATACGTTCGATTCGTATATGTGGCAAATTCTGGAAAATAAGCAGAAGTTCATTTCGCAGATCATGACCTCGAAATCTCCTGTCCGTGCCTGTGATGATGTGGACGATACCGCGCTGACCTATGCGGAAATCAAAGCATTGGCAACGGGAAATCCCTACATCAAGGAAAAGATGGATTTGGATATTCAGGTCAGCAAGCTGAAGCTGATGCGGGCCAACCACACCAGCCAGATTTACAGCTTGGAATCGGATATTGCACGGCGGTATCCGGCAGAAATCACGGCAGCGAAAGAGCGCATAGCAGGTCTGAAAGCTGACCTTGCAGTGGCAAAGCCGTTGCTGGAACAGGATAAGGAGAAGTTCTCCATCACGGTGGAGGACAGGGTTTATACCGACCGCAAGGAAGCAGGCTCGGCAATTCTTGCAGCCTGCGCCGCAATGAAAATTGCTAAGACAGAGGGACAAATCGCAGATTTGGGAGGGTTTGCAATCAGTTCCCGGTTTGATGCGTTCGCTCAGACATTCAAACTGACCATCAAGCGGCAGAGCAGTTATACGATTGAACTTGGAAGTGACCCGGCTGGCAATATCCAGCGTATTCTCAATGCGCTGGCATCCATCGAAAAGACACTGCCGCAGGTGGAGCGCAGGCTGGAAACCTTACAGCAGCAGTTGGCAGAGGCAAAGGAAGAAGTGCAGCGTCCGTTCCCGCAGGAAGCGGAACTGAACGAAAAATCTGCACGGCTTGCAGAACTGAATGCCCTGCTGGACATGGATGAAAAGGGGGATGATGCGGCTCTTGGCATGGATGAGGAAATGACGGAGAGTGAAATCCCTGCGCCGAAGCGTGAGATTGAGCGGAGCGCAGACAGCGTAAAACGTCCGTCGATCCTTGCACAGCTTCACGAAAAGCAGGCGGAACGCATGGCAGAGCCGAAACCGCAGAAAAAGAAAAGTCACGATATGGAACTGTAACTGAGAATGCCCCGTCAGATCTCCGAAAGGGAATCTGATGGGGCAGATTTTGTAAAGGAGGGCATGAATGGCAGATAAGCGGGCAGACCAGCTCAAAGAAATCACGGAACGATTGGAGCAGGGTGTAAAGGACATTTTTACTTCGGAAATGTATACGAAGTACCTGCTCACAATGTCGAAGTTCCACAATTATAGCTTCAATAATACACTGCTGATCGCAATGCAGCGTCCAGATGCTACGTTGGTGGCTGGGTACAATGCCTGGAAAAATAAGTTTAACCGCTATGTGAAAAAGGGCGAAAAGGGCATCCAGATCATCGCGCCTGCTCCGGTAAAGGAACGGGAAGAACGTGAGAAAATCGACAAGGACACCGGGCTTACGGTGCTGAATGAGAACGGAGAACCGGAAATCGAAGTGGTGGAGAGGGTGATTCCACGGTTCCGGGTAACAACGGTTTTCGACTATGCCCAGACAGACGGAGAACCGCTGCCTACGCTGGAAGTGAATGAACTTACCGCCCGTGTCAAGGATTATACCCTGCTGAAAGAGGCAATCGAACAGGTATCTCCTGTGCCAATTCGTTTTGGAGAGATCGAGGGCAGCGCAAAAGGCTATTACAGCCACATGGACAAAGAAATCTGTGTTCGTGCCGATATGGGTGAGAGCCAGACTATCAAGACGATGATCCATGAAGTTGCCCATGCCATGCTGCATGACAGCGACCAGATGAAACAGCGCGGCGAGGAAAAAGACCAGCTTACCAAAGAAACAGAAGCGGAAAGCATTGCATTTACGGTCTGCTCGGCACTTGGCATTGATACTTCGGACTACTCGTTCCCGTATGTAGCAAGCTGGGCAAGCGGCAAGGAACTGAAAGAATTGAAAGATTCGATGGATACGATTCGATTGACCGCTGCTGATTTTCTTGAAAAGCTGGAAACGGCGGTAGCAGAAAGGAGCGTGGAGCGCATGACAGCGATGGAATACGCAGAAAAGCTGATTGCGGACAAGGAACAGGATAAAACCATTTTTGACAACAGCCAGCGAAATCTCATCGTGAACTTTGCTTACAAGCTGGATAATCGGGCGGCAACGGAAGAACTGGCCAACAATCTGGCCGCTGCGATTGCGGCAGAAAATACGGAAGAAGTCAACCGCCTGATGTGGGAAGCGGAAGAGAAAATCGAAAGTCTGCCGGATGGCATGATCGGTCTTTCGGAAATGCACGAATACGGGTATCTGAAAGATGATGCTCTGCCGCTGACAAAGGAAGGCGCACGGGAATGGCATCGGCTGGGCGAACGGATTTATCCGTTGTTTCAGGATGGCACGGCAGGAGATTTCGCCAGTCAGGAAGAAATCGAACAGCATGATGGCATTTTCGGAATCAAGGCGGACGCATGGAGTGCGATTTTGCTGGAAAAGAACGAAGAGTATCTGGAAGATGAGTATGCCCGCCCAGATGCAGCACTGACGGTGATAAGCCGGGAGCAGGCTCTGCGGCTGTTTGATGAGGGCAAGCAGATTTATCTTATCCGTATCAGCCCGTGGCCGGTTCTTGTCACAGGGCGTGAAGAAATCGAGCGTGGAAGTGACTATTTCCAGATTGCCAAGGAAGATTTGGAAAAGGACAAGCAGAAAGCAATGGAAAACAGCGAGAAAGCACCCGTTGAAAAGCTGGCGGCAGACCTTGATGATTTTGCCTTTGACTTCGATTTTTACCACTATAAGGACAGCGTGGAAGATCGGGAGCAGGCGGTTGAAGCACTGAAAGAACAGATTCTGGCTGGGGATGTTCAGCCGATCAGGGAATGGCTACAAGTCGCAGTGGAGGAATCGGAGGGAGAGTCCGCAGAAAAGGCGGCAGAGCTGATAACCCGGCTGGATGCGTTGGTCAAGGAGCAGAAGCTGCTTTCCGGCAATGAAAAGCAGTTTGGCATCTACCAGATCACTGCCCGTGACTCGGAACATGACTACCGCTTTATGAATCTGGACTTTGTAAAGCGACACGGGTTGGAAGTAAACCGTGCAGACTATGAACTGGTCTATACCGCGCCTCTTACAGAAAAAGATACGCTGGAAGCCATTTACGAACGCTTCAATATCCAGCGTCCAGCGGATTTTACCGGGCATTCGCTTTCCGTCAGTGATGTTGTGGTGCTGAACGATGGTAAGTCGATCAAAGCTTGCTATGTGGACAGCATCGGCTTTGCAGAGCTGCCGGATTTTTTCATGGAAAGGAAGATGGATTTGCAGAAAGAAACGATTCTGGATGAACAGTTGCAGGAAATTGAAATCTTTGATATGCCCGGTCTTTTCAGCAACAGCAGACTGCGGGATGAAGATGTGCCGGAGGGGTTGTACCGCTATGACCTGCGTGGGTCGGACTATGATCCGGGACAGCCGATTCTGGTGGAGAAAACAGTGATCGTAAACCATGCGGCATCCGTCCTGATGACAGAAGAACTTGACCTTGGTGCAGATGGTCGGCTGGAACTGGGCGAAGAAGGTCTGAACTTCACGGGTGGATTGCTGACCGTCCGGGAGTTTATGAAAGAGCAGGAAGAGAAAAGCAATGGACTAATCCATGGTGACTCCTACAACATTACGGTCGAGGGTCATATTGGCACATGGTATGCGATTGATGAAACGGAGGTCGGCGGCGAGAAGTTCTTCCTGCTGGAGCATGAGGAATACGGGGATGAAGCTGCCTGCGTTGCGGTCAATGAGCAGGGAAAACTTGTGGCAGAAAATTTGTGGAACGGCTTTGATGAGGATTTCCAGGATGCTGTAAAGGAATATTTTGCAGAAAAGAATCCGGTGTTCTCAAAAGAAGAACAGGCTGTACCTGTGGAAGAGGAAAGCCGCACGGATAATTCAGATGTTCCGGTCTATTACGAATCTTTCAGCTATGCGGCAGAGAATGGTGAGGTGGATTTGTACCGCATTTCCAGACAGCTCAATGAAGAGTGCAGAAACGCCATTGAAGAAGCGATTGCAGACAATTTTGACGGAATGCACCTTGCAGATGATGCCACAAAATCCGTCGTTGAGCAGTTTGGCATGGAGCGCATGGGCTATATTCTGGCGTACACGCTGAATTATAACAATCACGACGGACGCTATTCACACAGCAATAAGGAGAATGGGCAGACACAACCTGCAAGGGAGAGCGTGGCAGCAATATCCGCACCGACTGGATCGTGCGCAGTCACCCGGCTGTGCTGAACGGGTTTGTGGATATGTACCGCAAAGAACTTGCGGCTGAGCAGCAGCGGGAGCCGGAAAAGCCGTTTGTGCAGCAGTTCTATGTTGTGACGAATTTGCATACTAATCCGATGCAAATTGAGAAGTTCGGGAATCTTGATGATGCAATGTCCTGCTATCAGCAGGTTCCGAATTTTCATCTGAAAGCCCTTGGTGTAGAGAAAACGCCTGACCCACTTCCGGGCAGTCTGGACATTGTGCAGTGTAAGAACGGTATCGACACGATTGTGGAGGACTACAAGAAAGTTCCGGGCTGGGATAATCCATACATCCAGAACCATGCGGTCGCACTGGTGGCAGAAGCGTTGAAAGTGCAGGATGTGGCGGTAGCCTATGAGATCAACGATGGCTATTTTCACATCCAGACCAGTGAGGATGGCTACGACTATACCTTATATAATAAGGACTTCACGGTAATGGACGGCGGTATCATCGGAGTGGATGGATACAGACCCGTGCAGGAAGTGATGGAAGAAGTTCTGGCAGAACACGGACACAGTGTTTCTGAGTGTGGTGTGATTAGTGCCGAGTATCTTCAGGAACAGTCCTACCGTGCAGAAACACAGCGGGCAGAAGCAATGAAAGAAAAGCTGGCTGCAGAGAAGCCTGCACCGGAAGCAACCATCAGTTTTTATGTAGCAGAGTGTGCAGAGTTCCCGGTGATGGGGGAGTTCCATGACAATCTGACATTGGAGCAGGCATTGGAAGTCTACGATAAGATTCCGTCAGAGCGGATGAACGGAATTAAGAGCATTGGCTTTTCTCTTGAGGATGGAAGCATCTATTCGGGAATGTTTGACCTGATGGTAGGCGGAGAAGTGCAGGCAGAGGTCGTCAACCATATCCAGCATTACCGGGAAAGCCCGCTGGTGCAGAAAGCAATTTTGGATATGAAAACGCTTTTGGAAAAGCGGCAGGCAAGTAAGGAGTTGGAGGAACGCCCCAACACCCGGCAGTCTGTTCGTGAAGCATTGAAGAACCGCAAAAAGGCGCAGGAGCAGCAATCCAATCAGGAACAGGCAAAACCGAAGAAGGCAAAGAAGAAAGGAGAAATGGAACTGTGAGCAAGATGAAGTTTAATGCAGATGAGATGATGGTTATGGCAATGTTTGAGCAGCCGACACGGACTGAAACCATGAGATATATCGAGGAAGTTGTTCCGTTTGTCGAGGATGATGCCGAAGTCTTTCCTTTGGTAGCATCTACCATGAAAAAGATGCGCTCTATTTCAGACATGGAATTTTCAGAGCTTGACCTTAAACAGTATCTTCAGGATGTGGTGGCAAAATGAATATCAATCAGTATGCGGTCTATCAGCTAAAAGAAATTGCAGAACTTGCTGCGTATCGGTCGCGCTCGTATCAGTATTTGATGGAACAACATTTCCATATGACCGTACAAAATTATCAGCAGGCGTATTTTACAAAGTTGTTTACATCGGACACACCAGAGATGATTCGGAAACGGTTGGAAGAGCATCGACCGAAAAACTTCCGTGGTCGTCCATTTGGTGTCGGTGATGTGATTGTCATAAACCAACAGGGAGAGATTACGGCGTATTTCGTGGATAAGGACTCCCTTGTTGTGGTTGCTGGCTTTATCCGCAGTAGTAGCTCTGGCATTCTGGTTACACTTGACACGAAGAATCTTTTTATAGATGGATGTGCTGGAACGTGGATGGCAACCGAAGAATGCGTGGTAGAAAGCCGACACTTTTTTCTGATGCAGCATGAAGTCTATAAGGATAAAGCACCGAACGTGATTGTAGATGCTTCTGGCAAACTGGTTTCTACTGAAATCCGAAAAGGGTTGGATGAGGATGCCAGAAAAAAGATTCTGGATTATCTGCATCCACCGCTGATAGAAAAGCCGGTTAACCAGAAGCCTTCACTACACCAGATGGAACATTATCAGAAGTTCTATGAGAACGGGGAATATGTTCGGGCCGTAGAATCCACTACGGAACAGAACTACAATATGATTGATGGCTGTGCCAACAATCTCCCGAAGCCTCGCATAATCAATGGACGGGAATCCGTTCTTGATAAGTTGCGAATCCGGCAGATGGCACGGGAAAAACAAAAGAGCGGGCAGATGCAGGAACAATCGACTGATATAGAACGGAACAGGAAGTGATGAGGTGGAGAGAGTGCAAAGCTCTCTCCACTACTTTTGATTCTAAAAAAATCATTTGCGATGCAGGATAATGAAATGTTGACGACAAAAGATGTTTGTGGTATCATTCTAAGTGAAAAAGCATATACTGAAAGCAGTATTGGAGGTAATGAGAATGAAACGTCTTTCGCTAGTCGATTTGGCCGAAACGATAAAGAATAACCGCACAGAAAAAGGAATTACACAGGAACAACTTTGCGAAAAAACAGGAATCAATCGAAATATGATTGGGAGAATTGAACGAATGGACTATATTCCAACCATTCCGCAGCTTGAAAAGCTGGCGGAAGTTTTGGGCTTTGAGGTCGATAGGCTGTTTGTTGAAAATAATCAGCCGACTGTTTTTACAGCTTTTAGAGGCTCAAAGCTTTCGGACGAGGAACGAGCGGGAGCAGATCATTTAATGGAGATGATGCTTGCAGCACGACAGCAGATTATGCTGAGAAAGGCATTGCACCATGAATAAAGATGTCGTATTGACCGAGTTACAGATTGATGAGATCAAGAAAGCAGCAGATAAGGAAAGAAGAAATTTCGGAATTATTGAAGCCCCGATTGCAGGCGACCTGTTCATGCTGATTGAACAGGAGGGAATTGCAATCTGCCAGTATCCGTTCCCGACAAGCAAGAAATCTCACACGGATGCTAATATCACAAGATTTGAAACAGGCTCAGACAAAATGATTTTTATTGGTCTGAACACGGCAATCTATTATGATGAGCAGCTTTTTGCATTGGCGCATGAGCTGTATCACTACATTACAAAAACAGGCAAAGCGTATGAAACGGATATGGATGAAGAAGATAAGAGAACAGAAAAAATGGCTGACCGCTTTGCCGCAGAACTTTTGTTGCCGAGTGAAACTTTGAACCACATGGTCATGGCACAATTCAAAACTTCTTGTTTGAAAAAAGTTACCAATCTCCGGCTTTTGCGCTTTATTGCAAGATTGCAGAGTGAGTGGTGGTTGCCATACCGCGCCTTGGTGCTTCGTCTGAACGAAGAAAAGTATATCACGGACGAGCAGGTGGATGTGCTTTTCAAAATTAACGACCGCGATAAAGACAGCATCTATGGAAAGATTTTTTACAGTATTGCTCCAGACTGTTACACAAAGTTGAATACAATCACTCGGAGAACGGATGTTTCAAACTGGGTATTGGAAACATTTATTATGAACTATGAGGATGGCAGTCTGACAGAAGACGAGTTCGTCAAGCTTCTGGATTTATTTGGCAAGAAGCCAGATGATTTTGGCTTTGATTTGGCAGTTGACGACACTGATCTTGATGAACTGAATGAACTCTTTGAAGGCGGTGACGCAGATGAGAGTTGACGTAGAAAAGAAGAATCCGGCATTAGAGAGCTTATTTACTGATCCAGAGCAGACGATATTTCTGGATGCAAACTTTTTTATACCGCCAGATAGAAGCAGAATGGGGACGAAACCGATTCCTTTTTTGAAATTTTGTGAGATTTGGCTTGATCCGATTTTTGATGCCTTCCCTAATTTGGCCATTCACGAATCGGTCTATCATGAACTGGTTGCTGATGCTGTAAAGAAATATGCCGATGAACGTCAGTCAGAAAGCCCATCCCATTTGCGTGTTTATAAAGATGCGGAATTGAATGAGGCAGAACAGGCTCTGATGCAGGCATACGTCTCTAAGCTTGCGGAGTATTCACAGTACATACCAGAAAGAGATAATGCAAAAGACCGGGGCGAAGTGAGATCGTTGTCCTTTATGGCAGTAAAGAGATTTCTGTATTTTGCGGCAAATGATACTCTGCCGATGAACTTGATTCGGAAAGCGGACGAGCTGCATACAGGACTGGACGATATGGAACTTCTGGAAATGTATGATGTGATATATTACTTGTACTGTACGGGAAAATATCCGCCGGATGGACTTCGGCTCCTGTACAAGTATGAGTATTATTTGACAAAGCAAGAAAAGAAAATGAATCTTGCGTGGGGAGAGTTTATTGAGAAAATGAATGCTCTCTATGGAAAAAATCAAGACCAGAAAGCATGATGCGTTAAAATAGCAGTAGAGCATCAAGAAAGCCACCATAGGCTTACCCCAAAGGGTAGCTTATGGTGGCTCTTTTTTGCTTAAAGGGTCTGTTCTGTGCGTTGAATGTGATCTCGAATGTAGTGCTGCCCCAAGATGTTGTCAACATTGGCACAGGCTGTTCGCAATTCTTTTTGATAATCTTTATAATAGGTGTAGGTGTCGTATTGAGCCGCTTTCAAGGCAAGTAACCGTTCTTTTTCAAGCTTCAAATCTTTCATCTTCGGAAGTGAGCCGTCTGGATTTTGTGCTTTCAGAATCTGGGCGGCTTTTTCGTGCTTCTCAATTTCATCAGCGTGATCCTTGCGAAATTTTCCTTTGAAGCGAGCTTTCAAAAATTCATTGTAGGTGGATTTTGTGGAAAGATACTGACCCAGATAGTGGATTTGCTCATTCACAGATTTGATTTGTGTTTCGGTGTCCTTTGTCTTTTGCCGTGCATCGTGCATCTGTAATGTGATGCTATCGTAGGTTGTCTGTAAATTTTCTCTGGTATCGAATCCGTTTTCCTGAATGTAAGCTACGGTCTTTGCCATCTGCTGAAGATTGGAAATTTTGACTTTTTGAGCATAAGCTTTGCTCTGTTGAGCTTTAATGCAGTTCTGCAAGTCCACAACAAGACGCAGATCAGAGCGAATGAAGAGAATGGCAATCGGGTCTGCATGGTAATCGGGCATGGTTTGTCGTTGCTTTTCTTCCTGTTCAGCAGCAAGTGCATTGGCTTCAAAAAGATTGAGCAAATAATCTTTATCAAAATTTGTGCCTAAAGAGCGACCAAAAATGTACTTCTCTCGCTCTGGATGCAGATAGCTATATCTTCCCCGATTTTCTTTCACATGAATCTTGTACTTTTCAAATAACTGGCTTTGAAAATCTTCAAACGAAATTGCGGAGGAAGAAATCTCTGAAACGGCATTCCGAACAAACTGCTTACGAGTCTGAAATGTTGTTTCCATTGGATTCATGCCATCAGAAATGATCTGTTCATTTATATCTTCCAGCTCTTTCTGCCCTCGCTTTTGCAACCAGTATTCAGCTTCAGTGATTTTACTTTGAGCCGGAGAGAGAAGATCGACCTGGTACAGATTTTCACGCTGGCATAGATTCATAAGTTCTTGCTGTAAGTATTTTAGATAATCTTTTGTCAGGTGATGTTTGTATCCTGCTTTGCAGTCAATGCTGCGTGTGGTGTATGGCTGTGGCTCTATGTCCAGTTTCCGTAAGCTGTTGATTATGATATGAACATGGATGTTGCCACTGCCATTATGTCCATCCGTGTGAGTACAGACCAATGCTTGATGGCCGGGAAGATGATTCTTCACAAATTCAAGCCCCAGGGTTTGTGCTTTCTCGCCAGTAAGATTGTGTTCGTCTTTATCGCGCGGATCAAAACTGATGATATAGTGATGGGACTTGACTTCATCGTATCGGTAGTTTTTTCGATACTGGTCATTGAGCATTTCGCACTCAAGATCAAAGGTGTCGGGACTGCAGTTTACTCCACTCATGTGAAATTCGCTGCGGAGCATCATGCTCCCGTTTTCATCAAGGAGTGGTTTTAAGTGTCGTTCATCATGCTGATATTTCAAATAGCAGACTGCCGCACTGTAATCAGCGTTTTTTATTGCGATGTGTTTTAACACGGCCATGATAGGTTCCCCCTAATTTGATTGCTTCCTGCCGAAGTTGCCATAATGCAGTGAGATGGCGGTTGATCTCGTCCTGCATTGACTTGGAATAGAAACCGCCAGAGTGGAAGTATTGGGCAATCTGATTCAGGTTGTTGCCGATGGCAGAATACTCAGCAATCAGTTTTTGAAGTTCGGGAAGTTCGGCAGTGATGTTGTAGTGGACTTCGATGCGTTCGTCCAGCGCACTCTTCCTGACATAAACGGCAACTGGATAGCCTGCCTGTTCAGCAGAAATGGAAATAGAAGCGTACTCGGCATCCGTAAAACGTACCATTACGTTATTTGTTCTTTTTATCTGCTCGCACTTTTTTCTTCTGCCCATAGATAGAAACTCCCTTCAAATTTATTTGCGAAGCAAATCCCGACAAGCCGTAGGCGGTCGGCTGCGACCACTTTAGTGGAAGCCAGATAGCCAAAATCAGAGATTTTGTGCGTACCGAGGGAATGGGGAAGCGGAATCCCCATCAAGATTGCCGGTAACGAAAAATCACGAAAGTGAATTTTGAGTTACTTCAGGCGAATCTTGCCCTACTTACGGTGAAGCCGTAGCCTTACGCATTTTTCGGGTTCTTCTATCTTTAGAATCGGGAAGAGCGTGTTTCGCAAGGTGTTTTTGAAAAAATCAAAAAATTTTTTGAAAATACCTTGCGAAATGGCCTTTCTCCAATTCTATAAGTGAAAGAGGCTGACACACCACCCAAAAAACAGAAAGGAATGAGTGAATGACCGAAACAACTGCACGAACCTATCACACCATGGAAAGCCTGCGCCAGATGGCACAGACCGATCTCCGTAATGTGAACCGCAAGGAACTGGTAGACATCAACGAAGTGGAAATTAGAAAAGACTTGTCGCAGCGGGAGCGGATGGTCGATTTCATTTCGCAGATCAAGAACCCTTATTGCTATCTTGACAAGGGCATGGTAGTGAAGACCAGCTTTGCAGGAGAGAACCGATTAGAGGACACACTGAAAAAATGCGCACGGACGCATCGGAGATAAAAAAGAAGAAAGCAGAAGAAAATTTACACTTTAGCACATTAAAGCGTTGACATAGACCGCGAAATATGAGATAATGGCTTTGGGTCAAAATAGAATATGCTAACTAAAGCCGATAATTTTCTTGGTTTATTGTCAGAACGACAAATAGATTAAGGAGGTTATCGGCTTTTTATGTTTTTTCAGGAAAATGGACAATATCGCTGCGCTGTATATCTTCGATTGTCACGTTCGGACGGCGATCAGCAGGAAAGCAACAGCATCAAAAATCAAAGAGCCTTACTGAACGATTATCTGGGAAAGCACCCGGAACTGCATAAGGTCGATGAGTATGTAGATGCCACTGATATAATAGGACTAAAGCAAAACCCGACAAAACGGGCGTCGCTTTAGTCCTATTTTTTCGTTTATCGGGCATTTTTTGGACTTATCCGGCAAAATGCTACTCTGACGGCAAAGGAGGAAAACTGCATACAATCTAAAAAAGGCGTTCGTTGACTCCATCTTGTCAATGGACGTCTTTTCCTGTTTCTCTGTAAATACATAGGCGCGTATCTGTCCCTTTCTCCGGGGCTTGGTACACGCCTTTTTCTTTTCCACCTATAAAAAAAACAGGAGGTCAAAAATGCACAGCGAGATTCAGAAATTTACCAATGAGCAGTTCGGCACCATCCGCTCCGTTGTCCGTGACGGCAAGCCCTGGTTTGTCGGCAGGGATGTGGCGCTGGCTCTGGGGTACAGCAATCCCCGCAAAGCCCTGGCCGACCATGTGGACGCTGAGGACAAGGGGGTAACGAAATGTGACACCCTTGGAGGGGCACAGGACTTTACCATCATCAACGAGTCCGGCTTGTATGCCCTCATCCTCTCCAGCAAGCTCCCCACGGCCAAGCAGTTCAAGCGCTGGGTCACTCATGACGTCATTCCCGCCATCCGGCAGCACGGGGCCTACTTCACGGATGACACGCTGGGCAGGTTGCTGGCAGACCCGGCCCAAGCCCATCTGCTGGTCATGGAGTATGTCCAGGAGGCGCTGGAGAATGAGCGGCTCAAGCTGGAACTTCATGAGGCTCTGCCCAAGGCGCAGTATTACGACACCTTCGTCAATCCCATGGAGTGTACCAACATCCGGGCCACGGCGAAGGAGCTGGGTGTGCCTGAAAAGAGGTTCACCAAGTACCTGCTTCGCCACCGCTATCTGTACCGCGCCCCTTCCGGTAAGCTGATGCCCTACGCCCAATATTACAACAAGGGCTTCTTCATTATCCGGGATTTCCACAAGCGTAACAGCGCCGAGTATGGACAGTACACCTTGTTCACGGCCATCGGCAAGGCGTACTTCATGAGCAAAGTCCCGGCGATTCTCTGGGAAGCAGAGTAATGCGTCGGCGTTCGGAAGGGAGGTGGTCATCATGCCGGTCTTTCGGGTTGTGAAGAACGCCAACTATACCACCATGAGCAACTATCACCTAAGAGACAAGACGCTGAGCCTAAAAGGAAAGGGTCTCCAGTCCATGCTTTTGAGTCTGCCGGATCAGTGGCGGTACAGCGTAAAAGGGCTGTCGGAAATCTGCCTGGAGGGCCGGGACAGCATCAACGCCGCCCTGCGGGAGCTGGAACAGCACGGCTATTTGATTCGGAAACAGCGACGCTTGCCGGACGGTACGCTGGGCGGCATCGAGTATTGGATTTACGAAAAGCCCCAACCGTGTACGGAAAACCCGGACACGGACAATCCGGTTACGGCTGACCCAGCTGCGGGAGAACCGTGGCCGGAGAATAAGGCACAAATAATAACTAATGAATCAAGTACAGAAGAATCAATTACTGAGGGGGATGGGAAAAAGCCCTCCTGCCATCGGTATGGGCAATATCAAAACGTTTTTCTCTCGGATGGGGACATGGAAAAGCTCCGGCAGGAGTTTCCTGCTGACTGGCAGAGCCGCTTGGAGCGGCTTTCCGAGTATATGGCCTCCACCGGCAAGTCCTATCGGAACCATCTGGCCACGATTCGCAGCTGGGCGAAGAAAGACGCCGCCGAACCGAAAAAACAGGTCTACCGGCATGAGAACTACCAGTTTAAGGAGGGAGACAGCCTATGAAAGATGCTATGGACGATTTTCTGGAGCGTTTTACCCCGCGCCGGGAACCGGGTCAGGACGAATATGCCGGTGAGGATGGTTTGCTGTACTGTGCCAAGTGCCACACACCCCGGCAGTGTAAAGTGACAGTCGCCGGTCGGGAACACATCTTCCCGTGCATCTGCAACTGTCAGAAGGAAGAGCTTGAGGCCGCAAAACGCCGGGCGGAGGAGGCGGAACGCCGCATCCGCATCCAGCGTCTTCGGGCAAACGGAATCCAGGAACGGCATCTGTTGGACTGGACGTTTGACCAGGCCCAGGACACACGCTATGTACGCATGGCGAAAAAGTATGTGGAGCACTGGCGGCAGGTCAAAGAGCAGAACCTGGGGCTGCTGCTCTGGGGCGATGTGGGAACCGGAAAATCATTTCTGGCTGCTTGCATCGCCAACGCCCTGATTGAGCGGGGCGTTCCTGTCCTGATGACGAACTTCTCCAAAATCCTGAACCAGATGGGCGGAATGTACTCGGAGGAACGATACCGGTATATCGCATCCTTCTCCCAGTTTCCCCTGCTGGTCATTGACGATCTGGGTATAGAGCGGGGAACGGAATATGCGCTGGAGCAGGTCTATGGCGTTGTGGACGAGCGGTACAAGTCCGGTCTCCCTCTGCTGGTGACAACCAATCTGACCATTCACGAAATTCGCAATGCAACGGACGTAGCCCATGCCCGGATATTCAGCCGGCTGCTTGAGATGTGTACGCCGGTGCATATCGCCGGTCACGACCGCAGGACGGCCATTGGGACGGCCAAACAGGAGTTGGTGAAGGAGGTGTTGTTTGAGTAGTGGCAAATGAAGTGGTGGAACAGGTGCAGCGGATTCCCATCGGGGAGCTGCATGAATTTGAGGGACATCCTTTTCAGGTGCGGGACGATGAGGAAATGGAGAAAACGGTGGAGAGCATCAGGGAGTACGGCATCACGACCCCTCTGCTGGTGCGGCCAGACCCCAATGGGGGCTATGAGATTATCTCCGGCCATCGCCGGCACCACGCAGCGGAAATCTCCGGCATGGAGGCTGTCCCCTGCATCGTCCGGGAAATGGATGACGATACCGCCGTCATTATGATGGTGGACAGCAATTTGCAGCGGGAGCACATTCTTCCCAGCGAGCGGGCCTATGCCTACAAGATGAAAATGGACGCCATCCGCCATCAGGGACAGCGGACGGATTTAACTTCGCCGCAAGCTGCGGCGAAGTTCCGGGCAGATGATGAAGTAGGAAAAAGCGTGGGCGTCAGCGGGGATACCGTCCGCCGCTATGTGCGATTGACCAACCTGATTCCCGAAGTTCTGGACATGGTGGACGAAAAGAAAATCGCTTTCAACCCGGCGGTGGAGCTGTCCTATCTCAAGCCCCAGGAGCAGAGGGATTTTCTGGATGCCATGGACTATGCCCAGGCAGCGCCGTCCTTATCCCAAGCCCAGCGGATGAAGAAACTCAGCCAGGAGGGCGGGTGTTCCCTGGATGCCATGTGCGATGTAATGGACGAGGTCAAAAAGGACGATCTTGGGCAGATTGCGTTTAAGACCAGTGAAATCAAGCGCTTTTTCCCGAAGTCTTATACCCCGAAACAGATGAGCGATACCATCCTGCGACTGCTGGAGCAATACCAGCGCCGCAGAGAGCGTGACCAGACCAGATGACGCACCGCAAGGTGCTTTTTTCATGTGATTTTTCAATGTAAAGGAGACGTGATTTCTATGAACACGATTACCACCCACGTTTACGGCGATCTTCACATCCATGTGACCCCGGCTTCGGCCTGCAAGTTGATGATGTCTCTGGAGAGACCCCGCATGGATTCTGCTTTTTCGGAGGACATCACTGCGAGCAGCGGTTATCAGGCGTTGGTAAGCAGCCTGGAGGATTACCTGCACGACGCCGCAGAGGAATACGATGAATTGGACAATGGAGCCGCCGATCAGGACATTGATTCCATCGTTATGGTGCTGTACCCCGGCCAGCTCCCGAAGATTATGACGGAGAGCGAGTGCTATGACGTGGTGGAGCGCCACGGCAGCTTCTGTTCCGCTCTGACCATGGACGCCCCGGACATCTGCGCCTATGGACTGAAAGCCGCCTACGACCCCCGAACAGTTCTGCCTGTGGGCAGCGAGAGCTATCTCATTGGGCCGGTCATCGTCTATGCCAGTGATGAAAACGGCGACAGCATCTCCCTGGATGCGGAGGAGGTCATGGCCGCTATCGTCTATTTTACCGGCCACACCGTGACCCTCTGCGCAGACGGTGCAGACCTGCCGGCTTTCCGGCTGTGAGGTGACGCTATGGAGAGAAATTCAACCATTGGAGAGCTGATGGAGCGCCGTCGAAAGATGGAAGGTGCCCGTGAGTACGACGGGCACACCTATTTCGACCTGATGCGCTTCGATGAGAATACACGTCACATGATTATCTTTGATGTGCTGACCCACGAGGCCGCTGTGGGCGAAAAAGGAAAGCGCACCAGGCTGTACCTCAGCGAGAAAGGCTATAACCGGGCGCTGGAGGAGCAGAAAGCCGGCAACATCAGGATTGTCAGCCATGCGGTGGTCGCCAAGGGCAATCTCTATTACGAGCGTCGGGACACGGCGCGATAACATTCATTCTGCTGGACGGGAGGTGATGATTCATGCAGGAGGAAGTAGAAAATAAAACAGTGAATCTGGCAATCAGCACCACGAAACTAACCGCCCGAACCGTTTGCCGGGCATTTCAGATGTATATGCAACATCGGGCCAAGGTGAAAGCCCGGAAAGGGGCGGATACACCTCACGGCAGGATGACGGTGGAGGAACTTGTGGGACAGGGGCAGGGCGCACAGCAGCTGGATATTGCCAAGACGGGTATCCGGGACTTTGAGCGCATCCTGAACACCTATGGCGTTGACTATGCGCTGCGGAAAGACGCAACGCAGGTGCCGCCCCGCTATATGGTTTTTTTCAAGGCCAAAGATGCGGATGTGCTGACGGCGGCATTCAAGGAGTACTCCGCCGAGCTGCAAAACAAGGAGAAGCGGCCCAGTGTGCTCAAGGCGCTGGCCAAACTGCGGGATTTGGCCAAAGACATCCCCGGCAAGGTTCATGAGAAGAGACAGGAGCGTGAGCGATGAACCAAAAGACAAAAAAGCTCCTGATCTTGAATATTCCCTATGTGGTGATTGGCCTGATCTGCACCAACGTAGGACAGGCTTGGCGGATGGCCGGGGGTGCAGAGATTGGAGAAAAGATTCTCAGCTTTTTCTCCATGCTGGGCATCGCCTTCTCCAATCCGCTGCCCAGCATCCACCCTTTTGACCTGTTCATTGGCATCGGGATCGGCGGCATCCTCCGCCTGGTGGTATATGTCAGGAGTAAAAACGCAAAGAAATATCGCCACAATGAGGAGTACGGGTCAGCTCGTTGGGGCACTGCCAAAGATATCGAGCCGTTTGCCGACCCGGTATTTGAAAACAATGTGATTTTGACCCGGACGGAATCGCTGACTATGAACAACCGCCCCAAGGACCCCAAGACCGCCCGCAACAAAAACGTGCTGATTGTCGGCGGTTCCGGCAGCGGTAAGACCCGCTTCTGGCTCAAGCCCAATCTGCTTCAGTGTACGTCCAAAACCTATCCGACCTCATTCGTGGTCACGGACCCCAAAGGAAGCATCCTGGTCGAATGCGGAAATGCCCTTTTGAAGAATGGGTACAGAATCAAGGTGTTCAACACGATCAACTTCAAAAAATCCATGCACTACAACCCCTTTGCCTACATCCACGGCGAGAAGGATATTTTGAAGCTGGTCACGACGCTGATGGCAAATACCCAGGGTGAGGGCAAGGGCGGAGATCAGTTCTGGGAGAAGGCGGAGAAGCTGCTCTATACGGCGCTGATTGCCTATATCCACTACGTTGCCCCTAAAGAGGAGCAAAACTTCGGCACCCTCATTACCATGTTGAACGCTATGGAGGTGCGAGAAGATGACGAGACCTTTGAGAATCCGGTGGATCAGATGTTTAAGGCGCTGGAGAAAAAGAGCCCCAACCACTTCGCTGTCCGGCAATATCGGCTTTACAAGTTGGCAGCGGGCAAAACCGCGAAGTCGATTTTGATTTCCTGCGGTGCCAGATTGGCTCCCTTTGATATTCAGGAGCTGCGGGATATTACCGCCTATGACGAATTGCAGCTGGATACTCTGGGGGATAAGCGGACAGCGCTGTTCCTGATTATGAGCGACACGGACAGCACGTTCAATTTCCTCATTTCCATGGTCTACACCCAGCTGTTCAATCTGCTGTGCGAGAAGGCCGACGATGTGTACGGCGGACGGCTCCCCGTCCATGTGCGCTGCCTAATTGACGAGTGCGCCAACATCGGGCAGATTCCCAATCTGGAAAAGCTGGTGGCGACCATCCGCAGCCGGGAAATCTCCGCCTGTCTCGTCCTCCAGGCTCAGAGTCAGCTCAAGGCGATCTACAAGGACAATGCCGACACGATTATCGGCAACATGGATGCGCGGCTCTTCCTCGGCGGCTCGGAACCGACCACACTCAAGGAGTTGAGCGCCGCCCTGGGGAAAGAAACCATAGATATGTTCAACACCGGTGAGAGCCGTGGCAGTCAGGAATCCCACAGTCTAAATTATCAAAAGACCGGTCACGAACTCGCTTCGGTGGATGAGCTTGCCGTTCTTGACGGTGGAAAATGCATCTTGCAACTTCGGGGCGTCCGGCCGTTTCTGTCGGACAAGTATGACCTTACGAAACATCCCCTCTTCCCACTGACCGCTGACTACGACAAAAAGAACACGTTCGATATTGAAGCGTTCCTGAACCACAAGATGCGGCTTAAAAAGAGTGACGTGTACGACGTCATCCAGATGGATTAAAGCAGAGGCTCCCTGCCTGACATTCAGGCAACGCGGGAGCCTCTTTCCTGTTTCCAAGGGCGTTTTCTCGGATGCGGAGCGGCTTGCCTGGAATGAAGCAGTTGGCAAAAGATTCGGACTGGCATTCAACAGACATCCTGCGGTGTCGAATGAGAGCGTCCTTTTTCAATATCTACAAACCATCTTCAACGATAGCCAAGGAGGAAAACCTATGGAATTTTTCAACTCTGCAATTACCGTTCTTCAGACTCTCGTGGTGGCTCTGGGCGCTGGCCTGGGCATCTGGGGCGCTATCAACCTGCTGGAAGGTTACGGTAACGATAACCCTGGTGCCAAGAGCCAGGGCATGAAGCAGCTCATGGCCGGCGGTGGGGTCGCACTCATCGGCATTACACTGGTTCCCCTGCTGTCTGGTTTGTTCGGTTAAGCCCGGACAAGGAGGTAACTGCCCATGCAAAGCATTCTCGACCAGATTACAGACTGGCTGCGGGAAATGCTCGTCGGCGGCATCATGGGAAATCTTTCTGGGATGTTCGAATCTGTCAACCAGCAGGTTGGCGAGATTGCAACGGACGTTGGCATGACCCCGGCAAACTTCTCGCCGGGCGTCTTTGCCATGATCCGCAACGTCTCTGAATCAGTGATTGTGCCTGTGGCGGGCATTATCCTCACATTTATTGTCTGTTACGAATTGATCCAGCTCATTATCGACCACAACAATCTGGCAAATTTTGAGACCTGGATTTTCTTCAAGTGGATTTTCAAGACCTTTGTGGCCGTCATGCTGATTACGAATTGCTTTAACATTGTCATGGCCGTGTTCGATGTGACGCAGAATGTCATCAACGCCAGCGCCGGCATCATCACCGACTCTACGGCGGTAGACGCATCGACGCTGTTGGATATGGAGGCAGAACTGCTGACCTGGGACTTGGGGCCGCTCATCGGCCTGTACCTGCAAAGTTTTGTGGTGCAGGTGACCATGCTGGCTCTCTCGGTAGTCATTTTCGTAATTGTATATGGCCGCATGATTGAGATTTATTTGATGACCAGCCTCGCACCGATCCCACTGTCCACCTTTGGGAACCGGGAGCAGAGCCAAGTCGGCCAGAACTATCTGAGGAGCCTGTTCGCTCTGGGATTCCAGGGCTTTCTTATTGTCATCTGTGTGGGTATCTATGCTGTGCTGGTGCAGTCCATCGCCTTCACGGATGACATCATCGCCAGCATCTGGGGCGTAATGGGCTACACTGTCCTGCTGGTATTCACCCTGTTCAAAACAGGCAGTATCGCCAAGAGTGTCCTATCCGCCCACTGAGTCTGCGCGGATAGCAGAATTTACGGCGGCAGAGACCATGCCGCCGGGAAGGAGGTTAAGCACATGGCTTCGTATATTTCCGTACCACGAGACCTGACCCGAGTAAAGACAAAGGTATTCTTTGGCCTGACAAAACGGCAGCTCATCTGCTTCGGGGCGGCGGCGCTGATTGGTATCCCGTCCTTTTTCCTGCTCCGAAGCACTGGCAACCTGAGCCTTGCGGCCATGGGAATGATTATCATCATGCTCCCGCTGTTCTTCCTCGCCATGTATGAGAAAGACGGTCAGCCGCTGGAGGTCATTGCCCGGCACTTTATCCAGAGTAAATTCATCCGCCCGAAAATCCGACCCTATCAAACCAACAATTTCTACACTGCCCTGGTGCGGCAGTACGATGCGGAACAGGAGGTAGATGCCATTGTTCAGAAAGCTGAAAAAAGGCAGCACAAGACCGGAGCCGGTAAAGCTGCCCGCAAACCTGTCAAAAAGAGAACAGCAGCAGATTAAGGCCATTGTGGAGACGGCGCGCAGAAACGATGGGACGCCCCGGACGGCCCAGCAGTCGATTCCCTTTGAGCGAATGTTTGCAGATGGCATCTGCCGCGTCTCCCCCAACTACTACACCAAGACCATCCAGTTTTCCGATATTAACTATCAGCTGGCCCAGCAGGAGGACAAAGCCGCCATCTTTGAGGAATGGTGCAGCTTCCTGAACTTTTTCGACAGCTCCATCCACTTTGAGCTGTCCTTTATGAATCTTGCGACGGATGCGGAGAGCTTTGAAAAAACCATCCGCATTCCGCTTCAGAACGACGGCTTTGATTCCATCCGCATCGAATACACCCAGATGCTCCGGCAGCAGCTCTCCCGTGGTAACAACGGCCTGACCAAGACAAAGTATCTGACCTTCGGTATCCAGGCCAGCTCCATGCGCCAGGCAAAGCCCCGGCTTGACCATGTGGAGAGCGATTTGCTCAACAATTTCCGCCGCATCGGCTGTCTTGCATGGGTGCTGAACGGAAAAGAGCGGCTGCGCCTGATGCACGATATGTTCCATCTGGGCGAGCATGACCGGTTCCAGTTTGACTGGAAGTGGCTTGCTCCCAGCGGCCTGTCCGTCAAGGACTTTATTGCACCCTCTGCGTTTGCGTTCAAGGGGAGCCGAACTTTCCAGATGGGGAGTATCTTTGGGGCCATGTCCTATCTGGCTATCACCGCCTCTGACCTGAGCGACCGGATGCTGGCGGACTTCCTGGACATGGAGTCCAGTCAGATTGTGACCATGCACATCCAGTCCGTTGACCAGAACAAGGCCATTAAGACAGTCAAGCGCACCATTACGGAGCTTGACCGCTCCAAAATCGAGGAGCAGAAAAAGGCCGTCCGGGCCGGATACGACATGGACATCATCCCCTCCGACCTTGCCACCTACGGTAAGGACGCGAAAGCCCTGCTGAAAGAATTGCAGAGCCAGAATGAGCGTATGTTCATGGTCACATTCCTGGTGCTGAACACCGGCCGCACGGAGCAGGAGCTGGAAAACAACGTGTTCCAGGCCCAGAGTATCGCCCAGAAGCACAACTGCAATCTGCGCCGTCTGGATTTCCAGCAGGAGAACGCCCTGATGAGCAGCCTGCCCCTGGCCCAGAACCTGATTGAAATTCAGCGGGGGCTGACAACCAGTTCCACGGCCATTTTCATTCCCTTCACCACACAGGAGCTGTACCAGGACAGGCCGGAAGCACTCTACTATGGACTGAACGCCCTCTCCAACAATCTTATCATGGTAGACCGAAAAGCGCTGAAGAACCCCAATGGGCTGATTTTAGGCACGCCCGGTTCAGGCAAGTCCTTTTCCGCCAAGCGCGAGATTGCCAATGCGTTCCTGGTTTCCAACGATGACATCATCATCTGCGATCCCGAAGCGGAATATACGGCGCTGGTGATGCGGCTCAACGGGCAGGTCATTAAGATTTCGCCCTCCAGCACCCAGTATATCAACCCCATGGACATCAACCTGAATTACTCGGAGGAAGATAACCCCATCGCCCTGAAGGCGGACTTCATTTTGTCCTTATGTGAGCTGGTCGTGGGCGGCAAGGAGGGCTTGCAGCCCGTAGAAAAGACGGTCATTGACCGCTGTGTCCATCAGATTTATCAGCGTTATTTTGAAAATCCGGTGCCGGAAAATATGCCGATTTTGCAGGACTTGTACGAAGCGCTGCTCCGTCAGGAGGAGAAGGAGGCCCACCATGTGGCCACCGCACTGGAAATCTATGTGACCGGCTCTCTGAACCTGTTCAATCACCGCACCAATGTGGATATCGCCAACCGCCTGGTGTGCTACGACATCAAGGAGCTGGGCAAGCAGATGAAGAAAATCGGGATGCTGGTGGTGCAGGATGCGGTCTGGAACCGTGTGACGGAGAACCGCAGCACCGGCAAATCCACCCGGTATTATATGGATGAATTCCATCTGCTTCTCAAAGAGGAGCAGACGGCGGCATATTCCGTGGAGATCTGGAAGCGGTTCCGCAAATGGGGCGGCATCCCCACCGGTATCACCCAGAACGTGAAAGACCTGCTCTCGTCCCGCGAGGTGGAGAATATTTTCGAGAACAGCGACTTCATTTATATGCTCAACCAGGCTGCCGGCGACCGGGCGATTCTGGCCAAGCAGCTGAATATCTCGCCTCATCAGCTGTCCTATGTGACCCACTCCGGCGAGGGTGAGGGACTGCTGTTCTACGGAAATGTGATTTTGCCCTTCGTTGACCGTTTCCCCAAGGATTTGGAGCTGTACAGCTACCTGACCACGAAGCTGTCTGAGGTGACACCGGCGAAGGAGGCGTGATATGGCGCAGAAAAAAGTGACCCGCCTCCGGTTTACGAAAAACGAGTTGACAGATGAAAAGGTGCGCCGTGCCGCCGCCAAAGCGGAGCGTGCCGCCGACCGGGCGGAGCAGGCCCAGTCGAAACTCCCGAAGAAAACAAAGTACCGCATCATTCGGGAGGCTGCCGGGGAGAAATCCCCCGGCAGCAAGCTCCAGCCCACCGCCCAGGCCCAGTCCGCAGTGCGGGGGAAGCTCCGTGTGGAGCGGGTGGAGACCGATGTTGGCAAACCGAAAGCCGGTGTGCAGGCTGTACGCAACCTATCCCATGGCGCTGTTGTGGGCGCTCTGGATGGCGTGAAAAGTTCTATTGATACTGAAGATGATGGCAATGCCGGCGCACAGGCGCTGGATACTGGAAAAGGCACTGCCGACTTCACCAGCGCTGCTGTGAGCAACGTCCAGTATTCACGAAAACTCAAAACCTACGAAAAGGCAGAACACCTGTTGGAAAAATCGGACAAGGCCAATGTGGAGGCGCTCTATCAGAAGGCTGTCCGTTCTGACCCGGATGCGCTATCCAACCCTATCTCCCGCTGGCGGCAGAAGCAGGCCATCAAGAAAGAGTATGCGGCGGCGAAGCGTGCAGGAAAAACGGCGTCCTCCGGTGCCGGTGCTGCGGGCACAGCGAAAAAAACTTCCGGAGCGGCCAAGGAGACAAAATCGCTTGGCGGAAAGGCAGTGGATTTCGTCAAGGAGCATCCGAAAGGCATTCTGATTGTCCTGCTTCTGGGGTTCTTTGTGATGTTCATTAGCTCCGTCTTTTCCTCTTGCTCTGTTTTTATGAGCGGCAGTGGGCAGGTGGTTTTGGGCACGTCCTACACGGCGGAGGATGCTGACCTGACTGGTGTGGAGAGCGACTACACCGCCCTGGAGACAGACCTGCGAAATCAGATTGCAAATATTGAGTCCACACACACCGGCTATGACGAATACCGTTACACCCTGGCGGAGATCGGCCATAACCCCTATGAGCTGGCCTCCTATTTGACCGTCCTCTTTGAAGATTACACCCGTGCAGAGGTACAGAGCACGCTGCAAGACATCTTCTCCGCGCAATACGCCCTGACACTGACGGAAGAAGTAGAGGTGCGGACAAGGACAGAGACGAGAACCGGCACCACAAGTTACACGGACCCGGAAACCGGCGAGACAGTTGAGGAGGAATACGAGTATGAAGTTGAAGTAGAGTACGACTATTATATCCTAAATGTGACGCTGACGAACCGGGGCATCGGCGCAGTGGTGCGTTCTTCCGGCCTGACGGATGACCAGCTCCAGCGGTATGACGTGCTGATGGAAACCCGGGGCAATCGGGACGACCTGTTTGGCGATGTATCCTTTGCCATTCCCGGCGAGTACACGGATTACGACATTCCCGGCGAAGCCCTGACAGACACCAAATTTGCCAACATGATCCGGGAGGCGGAGAAATATCTGGGGTATCCGTATGTCTGGGGCGGCTCCAGCCCGAGCACGAGCTTCGACTGTTCCGGTTTCGTGTCTTGGGTCATCAACAACTGCGGCAACGGCTGGAGCGTGGGCCGCCTGACGGCAAATGGGCTGATGGGTGTATGCGACATCATCCCCGCTTCGGCGGCGCAGCCAGGGGACCTGATTTTCTTCCAGGGCACCTACAACACGTCTGGAGCCAGTCATGTGGGCATCTATGTGGGCGGCGGGATGATGATCCACTGCGGAAACCCCATCTCCTATGCCAGCGTCGAGTCCTCGTACTGGCAGCAACATTTTTACTGCTACGGGCGCATCCGTGGCTGAGAAAGGAGCGATTATGAGCGCAAGACTGGACAAAATCGGCACAGATTGGAAACGTGCCTTGAAAAAAGCGGAGGAATGGGCGAACAGAGCCAAGGAGCTGGAGCGCAAATATAAGGAAGTGGAAAACACCGAAATTCACGACCTGGTTCATGCAGCCAACCTGACGCCCGACCAGCTGGCGGAGGTGTTGAACGCGCTGAAAGCTGGCGCATTGCCCTCTCCGGCAGTGATGTCGGAGAACACCGTGCCGGAAAGCACGGCAGAAAATGAGCCGATTATGGAGGAGGATAACGAATATGAGGATTAAGAGACTGACGGCTGGAATTCTGGCCGGTGTCATGATGGCGGCGAATCTGGCCACCGTGAGCTATGCTGCGGAGCCGGGCATCCAGAATTCTGCGGGTGTCACGGAAACCAGCGCTGTTTACGAGCCTGCGCCGAGCGCCGGAGAAGTAGAACCGGAGTCCGATGATAATACTCCCACTGTTTCGGAGAAAGTGGAAAACGCAGCTGCGATTTCCGGAAGCATCGAGCAGCACTCGGCGCTCGACCAGAACGAGATCGGGGATGCAACCGAGACGGCAACCATTGGCACAGTTAACGTGTCCGACAGCAGCTATCTGAATCTGCGCTCCGGCTCTGGCATGAGCTATGATGTGATTGGCCACCTGTTTGCAGGGGATGACGTGGAGATTGTCAGTGAAAACGGCGACTGGTACGAGGTGGTTGTGAAGGAGCGGACCGGCTATGTCCACAAGGACTATGTCGTTGTGACGGAGCAATCCGATAGCAACAGCCAGATGCACGATGTCAATAAAGGCTCCGCCGCTCTGACCCCGGACGGTAATCTGACGCTGGTAGATGATTATTCTGAGCGTAATGAGGATGGCTCCGGCAAGCAGTTCATCACTGTGACCACCAAGGATGGAAACTACTTCTATTTGGTGATCGACCGGGATGAGGACGGCAATGAGAATGTTCATTTTATGAATCTGGTGGACGAGGCTGACCTGTTGGCCCTGATGGACGAGGAGGAAGCCGGCCAGTACACGGAACCTGCTGAACCGGAGGAACCGGTGGAGACCGAGCCTGTGGAGCCGGTGGAACCCGAGGAGCCTGTGGAGGAACCGGAGCCGGAATCCGGTGCGAATATGCTTCCGATTGTTATTCTGCTGCTGGCAGCGATTGGCGGCGGTGGCTTCTTTGCCTATACGAAGCTCAAGGGCAAGCAGAAAGCACAGGAACAGGAAAAGCCTGACCCGGATGCGGACTATCTGGACGGTGAAGAAGAAATGGATTTTGACCTTCCTGACGATTTTGAGGATGAGGAGGACGACAGCACCATGTACGACGCAGAGGACAACGAGCCGGTATAACCGGTCACTCTCTGCCCGGGGCGGGACTTCCCGCCCTTTACATAGCGGCACCTTTTTATAGTGGTGTTGCGAAATCTTTGCAGAGAGAGGAGCGAGAACATGAAGCTGATTATCACGGAAAAACCGTCAGTTGGACAGGCTTACGCCCGTGTGCTGGGTGCGTCGAAACGCTGTAATGGCTATCTGGAGGGCGGCGGCTATGTGGTGAGCTGGTGCATTGGCCATTTGGTGGAGCTGGCAGAGCCGCAAGCCTATGATGTCCGGTATGAAAAGTGGAATCGGGATGACCTGCCCATCCTGCCGGAGTGCTGGCAGTACCAGGTCTCGTCAGCGACGGAAAAGCAGTTTGATGTCCTGAAAAAGCAGATGGCCCGGGAAGACGTACAGAGCGTTGTGAACTGCTGCGATGCCGGGCGTGAGGGGGAATTGATTTTCCGTCTGGTTTACCATCAGTGCGGATGCCAGAAGCCCGTGGAACGTCTGTGGCTGTCTTCCATGGAGGATGCCGCCATCCGGGAGGGATTTGCGTCCCTCAGACCGGGTGCAGATTATGATGCCTTATATGAGGCGGCGCTGTGCCGGGAGCGGGCCGACTGGATTGTCGGAATCAACGCCACCCGGCTTTTTTCCTGCCTGTATGGGCAGACACTGAACGTGGGCCGGGTTATGACACCTACCCTGGCTATGGTTGTCATGCGGGAAATGGCAATCCGGGGCTTTGTGCCGGAACCTTTTTACACGGTGCAGATTTGCCCGGACGGTTTTCAGGCATCTGGAGAACGTATGAAAGAAAAAGAGGCAGCAACGCAAATCGTAAATGCCTGCCGCAGTGCGGGAATGGCAACGGTCACAAAAGTGGAGCGGAAAGAAAAAGCCGAGAAACCTCCCGCCCTCTATGACCTGACCAGCTTGCAGCGGGATGCCAACCGCCAGTTTGGATTTACAGCCCAGCAGACATTGGACTATGTGCAGTCGCTGTATGAGAAAAAGCTGGTCACTTATCCCCGCACGGACAGCCGTTATTTGACCGGCGATATGGCCGGGGCGCTGCCGGAATTGGTAGCTGCGGCTCAAGAGAAATGCGCTATCGCCCCAGGACACCCCGCCCCGGTGAATGCCATGCAGGTCATCAACGGCAAAAAGGTGTCTGACCACCACGCTATCATCCCCACGAAAACCCTTGCGGGGGCCGATCTTCAGTCACTCCCCAAGGGCGAGCAGTCCGTGCTCACGATGATTGCCCGCCGGCTTGTGTGCGCTGTTGGAGAGCCTTGCCGGTATGTGGAGAGCGTGATGGAGCTGGAGTGCGCCGGTCACACGTTCAAAACCAAGGGAAAATCGATCATCGCCCCCGGTTGGAAGAGCTACGCTGGAAAGCAGGAGGAAAAGGACGGGTCAGCCGTAGAGCTTCCGGTTTTGGAGGAAAAAATGACGCTGCCGCTTGCTTCTGTGGAGCTGAAGGAGGGAAAGACTTCTCCGCCCAAGCACTTTACCGAAGATCTGCTTCTTTCCGCCATGGAAACAGCTGGGGCGGATGAGATTCCGAAGGAGGCAGAACGCAGGGGCATCGGGACGCCTGCTACCCGTGCCAGCATAATTGAAAAACTGGTGCAAAAGGGATTTGTGGAGCGCCAGGGTGACCGAAAAGCCAAGATTCTTGTCCCCACCCGCAAAGGCGAAGCACTGGTGACAGTGGTGCCCGAAGCGATTCAATCCCCCTCCATGACGGCGGAATGGGAGGAAAAGCTGCTCCGTATCGAGCGTGGCGAGTATGACCCGAGCCGTTTCATGGCGGAGATTGCGGATATGATTCAGGATTTGGTGCGCAATTATCCGTGCATAGATGGTGCGGAGATTATCTTGCCCGCCAATGGTACGGTGATGGGTACCTGCCCTGCCTGCGGTGCCGATGTGCTGGAGCGGCAGAAAGGATATTTCTGTTCCAACGGAGATTGCCGGTTTGCGCTCTGGAAAAACAACCGCTATTTTGACAGCATCGGCAAGAAGCTGACCGCCTCAATGGCTGAGAAACTCATAACCACTGGGCAGGTAAAGCTGAAAGGCTGCAAGTCTGCCAAAACCGGCAAGAGTTTTGACGCCACGCTGGTGCTGTCCACCGGCGATGATGGGCAGGCGAGATTTTCCCTGGCGTTTGAAAGCAAGAAAAAAGAGCGCCCCAATACGGGGCGTGTGCAGTAATCTGGCTGGAGGTATATGCGTATGAACGAAAATCGCTATGGCGAAGCGCTCTACAAAGTGGATGACTGCTTCCTGGTGCATTTGAAAGAGAGTCAGGAAGGGTGCCGGTTTGCCGTTTTTGGAACCGAGACCAGAAGCAAAATCGGAGGCGGCATCATTCCGTGGACAGAGATTGAGGACTCCGCCATGAGAAGCACCCTGGCGGCGTTCCGGTTGCGGGTATTTGATGAAGCGGGAATTGAAGGCACGAAAGTTGCCGCTGTCTCCCTGAATATGCTCAAGGACTTCCGGGATTCGGAGGTGCGCCGGCGCAGCTTGCGGGAGCCTGAGTCACTCCCCCAGCGGGACATCCGGTTTATCGACAGCAGATACCATGAGCTGTTCCGCATCCCGGACGGCGGCTGCATCCAGATTCATTACCCGGATGAAACGGTAGTCAAACCATGCAAGTTCATCGACGAGTATCACACCCAGATTGGATTCGGGGTGTATCACATCTGTCAGTTTGCGGAAGTCATGGAGCGGGTTGGCGCGCATTATATGCCGGAGCCGGAAATCATGGGCGATGTGGCGGCCTGGCGGGTGGGCCAGGACAGGATACTGGCGGTGCAGGAAAATGACAGCGGCTACAACTACACGCTGCTCGACGGCAAGTACCGGGAGATTGACGGCGGACAGTTGGACAATTCGGATATGAGCATGATTGAAGCCAGACAAGATATTCTGACGGCCTGCGGCCTTGCACAGAGGGAATTGCGGGCGATGTTCTATGAGGATGTCATGGAAAATGCGGCAGCGGTCAATGCCACCGAAATCGCCCATCCAGAAAAGGGCGTTGCGCTGAAGCGGGAATCTGTTCTGGATAAACTGCGGCAAGCCGCAGAAAGCCCGGCTCCCGCACCCACTTCCACGAAACGCGCGGAACCAGAACGATAAGGAGGGCCTATGAGCGAGATTAAAAAATGGGACGAGGTAAACGGGACGGACGACGGCAGCAAGCGCATGGAGGCGTTCCTGGACAGCGCCACCGACAGTTATGCGATCCTTCAGCTCCGCCGCTGCGACGAAACCCTCTATGAACGGTTTGCCTCTATGAAAATGCTGGAGCATATGGGTAAAGAACCTGACATTGACCATTACGAGGTGGTTTATGTGGGAGAACTGCCCCAGAAGGGCGACCAGATGGACGTGCTGGAGGGGCTGTATGTCAAATTCAATATTGACCGGCCCGAGGATTTCAGAGGCCACAGCCTTTCTGTCAGCGACATCGTGGCGTTGCAGGTTGGCGGCGTGGTATCCTCTCATTACGTGGATTCCATCGGCTTTGCGGAATTGCCTGATTTCATTTCCAGAGAAAATTACCTGAAAAACGCAGAAATGGCGCTGGAAGATGATTTCGGAATGCTTGACGGCATCATCAACAACGGGGATAGGCAGGAACCGGAGCGCCCCTCCATTCTGGAGCAGCTGAAACAGCCCTCTCCGCCCCACCGGCTGGAAGCTCCCGTGAAAAAAACGACAGAGAGGGACGAACGATGACGCGATTTAATCGGGAGGAACGATTCCTGATGATGCTCTACAACCCCGGCACACGCACCGGCCTGATTGGGGAGCTTCAGGGCGTGAGAAGCTGTCTCACCCCCGGTGAAAGGAAACTTCGGAAGCTGATTGACCGGACGCTGGAGAAGCTGTCCGCCATCAGCGACCAGGAATTTGACGCTCTGGAGCTTTACCCGGAAATTTAAGAGACCAGGAGGCTTAGATGACAGAAAAAACAGCTTATTATGTGGCTTTGGCCGAAGAAGCCGCAAAGCAGATTACCGGGAGCCGGGAGCAGTGGACAGCCTTCCTTACCACTGCCGCCCGGCTCTACAAATATCCATTCAATGAACAACTCATGATCTACAAGCAGCGCCCGGACGCCACGGCCTGCGCTGAGTATGACTTGTGGAACGATACCATGCGCCGGTATGTGAAGCGCGGCTCCAAAGGCATCGCCCTGCTGGATACCAGCGGCGATACGATCCGCCTGCGCTATGTGTTCGATGTGTCGGATACCGGGGCACGGCGCAACTCTCGTCCCGTCAATCTCTGGACGATGCGGGACGAGTATATCCCTGCTGTAACAGAGCGCCTGAGCCGTGCCTTTGACATTGGCGATGATGAGGGCACGGAGCTTTCCGATGTCATTGAGGCGGTTGCCAAACGCATGGTGGCAGAATATTGGAATGACCACCGGGAGCAGATTCTCGACATCGTTGACGATTCTTTCCTCTACGGGTATGATGAACTCAACGTAAGCGTCTCCTTCCGAAGAGCGGCGGAAACGAGCATCCGCTATATGCTCCTGACCCGCTGTGTGGAGGACGTGGGGAATTACTTCGAGCCGGAAGATTTCATGGATGTGTTCGACTTCAGTACCCAGGCGGCCGCCAATGTGCTGGGCACGGCGGTCAGCGAAGTCTCCGGCCGGGTGTTCCGGGAGATTGAGAGAGCAATCCGAACCTATGAGCGTGGCAAAGCCGCAGAAAGGAGCCAAAATGATGACAGAACTGACTTACAGAACCAGCGGGGATTACCAGATTCCGAACATCTCCCTGGGAGAGACCGCACAGACGCCGCTGGGCAAGTACGGCAGGATGCGCCGGGCTTATCTTCAGGAGAACAATACACTGCTGTACAATCACTTGATTCTCACCGGGAAGCTGTTCCCGCACCTGCTGGAGATTCAGACCGCAGCGGAGAACCGGATGGAGCAGATCATGGACGCACTGCTGAAAGCGAACCCCGCACCGGACAAGAAAACCCGGCAGCTCGACTGGGTGCGGCACATGAACGCACTGAGGGCACAGGCCGAGGAAGTGATTCTGACGGAACTTATCAACAGCTGACCTTGGATCTGCTGTTTCCAACGGAAGCAGAGCAGATTCAAGCCATAGACGAAGCAGAGAGTGTGAAAGCATCCTCTGCTTTTTCTTTTGCCCAGGCGGACATTGACCATGTGCTGCGCCTCGGTGGCAATACGGACCGGCAGCGGGAACGCATCGTTGCGGCCTTTGAGGAGCAGAAGCCCATCCAGGAAATTGCGGCTTATTTGCAAACGCTCTATCACGGCGGCAACGGGATCGGCGGCGTCACCGCATGGTATGATGCGGACGGCATCCACCTTTCCCACGGGAAGTCCGCCCGCTATGACCAGTCCGCTCAGGTCATCTCCTGGGAGAGTGCCGCTGAGCGTATTGGGCAGCTATTGGAGGAGGGCCGGTTTGCGTCCAACGTGGAGCTGGCCGAGGCGGCGGGCTATGAGCGCACCCGCTTGGCCGAACAGCTCTGGAATCTGTATCACGATTTGACCGATGATGCAAAAGACAGAAATCTTTTGTCTGTGATGCAGGATGTAAAAGACGGCGGATTTCAGGAGCAAACCGAACATCTGGCGAACCTCTTGACGGACACCGGCTTTCGCTCCCTGCTTGCCAGAGACTTGCAGGAATTTTTGAATGCCTACCATGCTGGGGAACCGGTGCTTCGTTTCCGATATCACAAACCGGGAGAGATTTGGGAAAGCCTGCATGACCTTGACCGCCCCCGCAGGACGTTTTCTACGGAAATGGCGGAAGTACCTGCGGCCAGTCTGTTCATTACCGAGGATGAGATTGACGCCGCCATAACCAGCGGCAGCGGTGTTGCCGGCGGAAAGGGCCGTATCTATACGTTTTTCCAGGAGCACCATACCGACAAAGAGAAAACGGCCTTTCTCCGGCAGGAATATGGAACTGGCGGACGCTCCCATGCGCTGTCAGGCGCAACCCACAGCGGCGAAGACCATGATGGCAAAGGGCTGCACTATAAAAAGCAGGACTGCCCGGATGTGCATCTTACCTGGGAAAAAGTTGCGAGGCGGATCGCCGGACTGATTCAGGCAGGCCGGTATCTGACTGAGCAGGAGCAGGCTGAGTACGACAAAATCCAGGAAGAAAAGGCGCTGGCCGAAGCGGATGCGATGGATGTCCAGCAGGCGTTTTCGGCAAATGTTCCTGAAACTGCCCTTCAGGGGCAGGCCATCGAGGAAACCTATCCCAAACTCCACGAGCTTCTGCGTCCTCACTCCCCGGAAGATATTGCCGCGCAGGAGCCCCGCCCCTATCAAGTGGTGGTCTATCACCATTTCGAGAACGGCTTTGATGAAAAAATGGAGTATTCTTCGCTGGAAGAAGCGGAGAAAGCGGCCAAGGGCTATGTGGATGGCACTTTGGAACCGGATGGATTTGCCTATGACGGCGCTGCGGTCTATGACCTTGCAGCCCGGCAATATCTTCGTATCTATGGGAATTACCCGGACGAAGAGGCCCATGCGCAACTGGCCCAGAGCCGTGATGCCATTCGGGAACAGCCACCCGCCGATCCGGCCGTCCCTGCTTATTCTGTGGGCGATACTGTTTATTTGGACGGCGATGCCTACCAAATCACGGAACTTCGGAAGAATACCGTGCAGCTTCTTCCTCCCGGCATGGTTTATCCCGTCTACCGTGCCGAGAGCCGGGAACGGTTTGAACGGCTTCTGCGCCAGGATTCCCGCAATGAAGCATTCGTGGACTTTCTGGCAGATGACCCGAACAAAGCAGATCAGGATTTGCGGGATGTGCTGGTGCATGGCCTGATCGGTCCATCAGACCGGGCGGAGATTGCCAAGCTGCTGTCTTCTGGCAAGGGCAACGGAGAAATTGCCCAGTGGCTGAGCGCGGCCTATCCCAACATCATCGAGACCATGGAGCTGGAAACTGGCGACACCGCCGACTACCGCACCATGGCCGAGGGCATCGAGCTGGAGGTATTGGATGCGGATGAGAAGCGGCTGGCCATGCTGTTTTTCCGCTGGGATGAGATTGCGCCCATCCTGCGCGGGATGCACCAGCAGAGCTTGGACGGCATTGCCCAGGAGGAGCCGGAAGCGCCAACAGAACCTCCCGCCCAATTCCGCGCGGAAGCGGAGACAGTTTACCCCGGTGAGAAAAACGGTTTGCCTTATGACATTGTTGTGGAGCGTCTGCACGTGGAGGAGCCGGAGCCGCCTGCACCTGCCGCCGAGTCGGAGAAAACCCTGGATGAAGTGCTGGACGAACATCCCATTTCCATTCAGGTCAACGGCGAGTGGCAGACCTTCCCCAATGTCAAAGCTGCCGAAGAAGCCTCTTTTGAGGAATACAAGGCCAATTTGCGCCGCAACGCTGAGAATTTCCACATCACGGACGATCACCTGGGCGAAGGCGGCCCCAAAGCCAAATTTCAGGCTAATATTGCAGCCGTTCGACTGCTCAAAGAGCTGGAAGAACGTGACTTGCCGGCCACGGCAGAACAGCAGGAGGTGCTCTCCCGCTATGTGGGCTGGGGCGGTCTGGCAGATACTTTTGACCCGGACAAGGGAAGTTGGGCGCAGGAGTACGCGACCCTCAAGAGCTTGCTCACCGGGGAGGAATACGCCGCTGCCAGAGCGTCCACCCTGAACGCCCATTACACCAGCCCCACCGTTATCCGTGCAATCTATGAGGCCGTCGGACAGATGGGCTTTCAGAGCGGAAATATTCTGGAGCCGGCCATGGGCGTGGGTAACTTTTTCGGGATGCTGCCGGATTCTATGCGGGACAGCCGACTTTACGGCGTGGAGCTGGACTCCATCTCCGGGCGGATTGCCCAGAAGCTTTATCCCCACGCGGACATCAAAGTGGCAGGCTTTGAGACCACCGACCGGCGCGACTTCTACGACCTGGCAGTTGGAAACATTCCTTTCGGAAACTACCGTGTGGCAGATAAGCCCTACGACAAGCTGGGCTTCACCATCCACAACTATTTCTTCGCCAAAGCACTGGATCAGGTGCGCCCTGGCGGCATTGTGGCCTTTGTCACCAGTCGCTACACCATGGACGCAAAGAACACGGACGTGCGCCAGTATCTGGCCCAGCGTGCGGAGCTGCTGGGGGCCATCCGCCTGCCCAACAATGCCTTTAAGGCAAATGCGGGAACTGAGGTTGTATCGGACATCATTTTCCTACAAAAACGTGACCGCCCCATTGACATTGAGCCTTCATGGGTACACCTGGGCCTGACCCCGGACAACATCCCCATCAACAGCTATTTCCTTGAACACCCGGAGATGGTACTGGGGCAGCTCTCCACGGAAAACACCCAGTACGGGCGGGAGGAGGCCACCGTGGAGCCCATCCCCGGTGCCGACCTGGGTGAACAGCTGAAAGAGGCAATCTCCCATATCCACGGACACTATGAGCGGGCAGAATTGGCGGCAGATGAGCTTCTGGATGCAAAAGATACCATCCCGGCAGACCCCAGCGTGAAAAACTTCTCTTACGCAGTTGTAAATGGAGAGGTGTACTTCCGCGAAAACTCCATCATGCGGCACATGGACTTGAGCGATTCCGCAAAGGGGCGTGTGTCCGGCATGGTAGAGCTGCGCCGTATCGTCGGCGAGCTGATCGACTACCAGCTGGAGGACTACCCGGACGAGGCAATCCGGCAGAAGCAGGCGGAACTGAACGCCGCCTACGATGCGTTCTACGAAAAATACGGAACCATCAATTCCCGCGCCAACGCCAAGGCATTTGCGGAGGATTCCTCCTACTACCTCCTGTGCTCTCTGGAGAACATCGACGAGGATGGAAATCTTGAGTCCAAGGCGGAAATGTTTACGAAGCGCACCATCCGCCCGGAACGGGAAATCACCCGGGTGGATACCCCCAGCGAGGCTTTGGCTGTCTCCATTGGCCAGCGCGGCCATGTGGACTTGGCCTATATGGCGGAGCTGTTGGGGACGCCGGGAGAATATGACGCAATGATACAGGAACTCAAGGGGGTCATTTTTCGTGACCCCCTTGAAATGTCCAAAGAAGATGTCACAAAGGGCTGGCACACGGCGGATGACTATCTCTCCGGCAACGTCCGGGCAAAATTGCAGACAGCCCGTTTGGCGGCGGAGCCCGACCCCAGCTTTGCAGTCAATGTCAGTGCTCTGGAACGGGCGCAGCCGAAAGACCTGGATGCTTCGGAGATCGATGTGCGGCTGGGTGCTACCTGGATCGACCCGCAGTATATCCAGCAGTTTATGGAGCAGACGTTTGAGCCGCCCTTTTATATGCGCCACCGGATTCAGGTGCAGTTCTCCCCGCTGACGGCAGAGTGGCAGATTTCGGGAAAAAGTATGCCCAACACGCACGATGTGGCGGCCTACACCACCTACGGAACCCTCCGTGCCAACGCCTACCGCATTTTGGAGGATACGCTGAACCTGCGGGATGTGCGAATCTATGACACGGTGGAGGATGCCGACGGCAAGCAGAAGCGGGTGCTGAACAAGAAAGAGACCACCCTGGCCCAGCAGAAGCAGCAGGCTATCAAGGACGCATTCCGGGACTGGGTGTGGAAAGACCCCCGCCGGCGGGAAGCGCTGGTGCGGCGGTACAACGAGCTGTTCAACAGCACGAGACCCCGGGAATATGACGGAAGCCACATTCAGTTTGGCGGCATGAACCCGGATATTACCCTGCGGGAGCATCAGCGGGGAGCCATCGCCCATGTGCTGTACGGCGGCAACACCCTGCTGGCCCACGAAGTGGGGGCGGGTAAGACATTTGAAATGGCGGCATCTGCTATGGAGGCCAAGAGGCTGGGCCTTTGCCAGAAGTCCATGTTCGTCGTGCCCAATCACCTGACCATGCAATGGGCCAACGAGTTTCTGCGGCTCTATCCCAGCGCAAAAATCCTGGTGGCGACCAAGCGGGATTTTGAGACCGCACGTCGCAAGAAGTTCTGCGCCCGTATCGCCACCGGCAATTACGATGCGGTCATCATCGGGCACTCCCAGTTTGAGAAAATCCCCATCTCCGCAGAACGGCAGGAGCGTTTGCTTCGGGAACAGATTGAGGAAATTGAACAGGGCATTGAGGACGCCAAGCGGATGCGGGGCGAATCCTTCACCATCAAGCAGATGGAAAAGACCCGAAAGAGCCTGCAAGCAAGGCTGGACAAACTCCTCGCCTCCGACCGGAAAGATGACGTGATTACCTTTGAACAGCTGGGCGTTGACCGGCTGTTCGTGGACGAGGCACACGCCTTCAAAAACCTCTTTTTATTCACGAAAATGCGCAATGTGGCTGGCCTTTCCACCTCTGAAGCGCAGAAATCTTCGGATATGTTTATGAAGTGCCGGTATATGGACGAGCTGACCGGCGGGCGCGGCGTGGTATTCGCCACCGGCACCCCTGTGTCCAATTCCATGACCGAGCTCTACACCATGATGCGCTACCTTCAATACAGCACTCTCCAGCAGAAGGGGCTTAGCCATTTTGACTGCTGGGCCTCCACCTTTGGGGAGACCACAACGGCCATTGAGCTGGCCCCGGAGGGCACCGGCTACCGGGCGAGGACAAGATTTGCCAAGTTCTTCAATCTGCCGGAACTTATGAGTATGTTCAAAGAAGTGGCTGACATCAAGACCGCCGATCAGCTCCACCTGCCGGTGCCGGAAGCAAAGTTTGAGACCGTCGTAGTGCAGCCATCTGAGCATCAGAAAGCAATGGTGGCGGAGCTGTCGGAGCGGGCGGCGGCGGTTCACTCGGGTGTGGTTGACCCCTCGGTGGACAATATGCTCAAGATTACGTCGGATGGCCGAAAGTTGGGCCTAGACCAACGGCTGATGAACCCGCTGCTCCCGGATGACCCGGACAGCAAACTCAACGCCTGTGTGCGCAACGTCCTGCGCATCTGGGAGGAGGGCAAAGACGAGAAGCTGACCCAGCTTCTGTTCTGTGATCTGTCCACCCCGAAAGGCGACGGCTCCTTCAACGTCTATGAGGACATCCGGGACAAGCTGCTGGCAGCTGGCGTTCCCCGGGAGGAAATTGCCTTTATCCATGACGCTGACACCGAAGCGAGGAAGAAAGAATTGTTCGCCAAGGTGCGCTCCGGGCAGGTGCGGGTGCTCCTCGGCTCCACACAGAAAATGGGCGCTGGCACAAACGTGCAGGACCGTCTGGTGGCCGTCCATCATCTGGACGTGGGCTGGCGGCCGGCGGACATGACCCAGCGCAACGGCAGAATCATCCGCCAGGGCAACCGAAACCAACAGGTGCAGGTGTACCAGTATGTGACGGAGGGCACCTTCGATGCCTACCTGTACCAGACACTGGAAAACAAGCAAAAATTCATCTCCCAGATCATGACCAGCAAGTCTCCGGTGCGTTCCTGCGACGATGTGGACGAGCAGGCCCTCTCCTATGCTGAGATTAAGGCGCTGTGCGCCGGAAATCCGCTCATCAAGGAGAAAATGGACTTGGATGTGGAGGTGGCACGGCTGAAAGTGCTCCGGGCCGATTTCCAGAGCCAGCATTACCGTCTGGAGGATCAGCTGCTGAAATACTTCCCGGCGGAAATGGAGCGGCAGCATGGTCTGATTCGTGGATTTGAGCAGGATATGCAGATCGCTGCGGCGCATCCCACCGTTAAAGACGGCTTTGTGGGCATGGAGGTCGGGGGCACACACTTTACCGAAAAAGAGCTGGCCGGTGACGCGATTCTTGCCGCCTGCCGGCAGTTCAAGGGAGAGGAACCACAGCAGATTGGAAGCTACCGGGGATTCTCCATGGAGCTGTCCTTCGACAGCTTCAATAAGGAATTTCAGCTGACGCTGAAAGGAAATCTGAGTCACCGCATTACCCTTGGTACAGATGCCAGGGGCAATCTGACCCGCATGGACAATGCGCTGGCGAATATTCCCCAAAGGCTGGAGGATGCCAGGGAGAAGCTCGCAACTTTGGTGTCACAGCAGGAAGCGGCCAGGCAGGAGCTGGAAAAGGCGTTTCCCCATGAGACAGAGCTGGCGGAAAAGAGCGCACGGCTGGCAGAGCTGGATGCGCTGCTCAGTATGGAGGAAACTCCGACAGGTCATGATGATCGGGAAAACTCCGAGACGGAAGAAGTTGTCGAGAGCCGTCCCTCCGTCCTTGCCGATTTGAAAAGCAAGGCCGAACACCTTCCGCCCACACGCAATGACCGGCCGCAAAGAGAGGAGATGCTGTAAACGGGGAACCGAGATTGTGTTTTGATTCTGCGGCTTGCCCAGGAGGAAAAGGACCGCATTCGAGAAAAAATGGATGAGGCCGGGATTCGCAACATGAGCGCCTACGTCAGAAAGATGGCGCTGGATGGCATCTGCGTGAAGCTGGATTTGGAGGATGTTCGGGAGTTATCCGTCCTGCTTCGCCGGTGCAGCAACAACTTGAATCAATACGCCAAGCGAGCCAATGAGACGGGCAGCATCTACGCCGCCGACATCGCAGACTTGCAGGCCCGGCTGGATGAGATTTGGGAATTGTCCCGGCAGTCGCTTCTGCGGCTTGCCAGCATCCGCTGAAAAAGGGGTGGTTTTTCCACCCCCTACATAGTTTTCCGACATCCTTGCGCCATTGAGGGTGTATGGATTATACTTGTGTTGACGGAGAAAGAGAGGTGCTCTACATGATAAAAGTGATGATGCTGCCCGTAAAACTGCTTGCGTTTCCGGTTATGGTGTTGCTGTTCCTGTTCTCTTTGCTGGGAAAAGCGGCAAGCCGTGTTTCGGCCTATATTGTTGGGCCGTTCCTGCTGTTGCTGCTGCTCATCGACATCTACTGCCTGTGGAATCAGCAGTGGACCGATTTTGGAATCGTCACGGCGATTGGCGTCGTAACGCTGGCGCTCCAGTTCGGTGCGATGTTCATAGCCGAGATCGCTGGTGAGTGGGGACATTCCCTGAAAGCCTTTATCTTTTCATAATGTACACACTGCCCCATCCGCTTTGAGAAGAGGGATGGGGCGTTTTTTTGTAAAACGCAGTTTGGAAGGAGGTGGCCCATGGCGGCGACAAGATTGATTGCGCTTCATGTGAACAAAGGCAAGACGGTGGCGCAGTGTCTGGCAGACCGGACAGACTATTCCCAAAATGCCGCCAAGACCGATGATGGAAAGTATATCAGCAGTTACGAATGCGACCCTAAAACCGCCGATGAAGAATTTCTGCTCTCCAAGCGGCAGTATGAATATATCACAGGTCGAAAACACCAGAAAAATGTGATTGCCTACCAGATACGTCAATCCTTTAAGCCCGGCGAGATTACGCCGGAGGAGGCCAATCAGGTCGGCTACGAACTGGCCATGCGGTTTACAAAAGGGCGGCACGCTTTTCTTGTTGCGACCCACATCGACAAGGCCCATATCCACAATCACATCATCTTCAATTCTACCACGCTGGATTGTACCCGGAAGTTCCGAGATTTTCATTTGTCAGGGCTGGCCGTTCAGAAAGTGAGCGATATTGTTTGTCTGGAGCATGGCCTCTCAATCATTACGCCGAAACCCTACCGGGAGCGCCAGAAGCGGACGGAATACCCGAAGCGGCCTGTGCTGCGGGATACCATTCGGGCAGATATTGATGCGGCGCTGCAAAAACAGCCCGGTTCGTTTGCCGAGCTGCTGGAATTTTTGAAGGAAGCCGGATATGAAATCAAAACCGGCAAGAAGCCGAGCATCCGTGGGAAAGACCAGAAGCGCTTTATTCGCTTCCGTTCTCTGGGGGATGCGTATTCCGTGGAAGCGCTGGATGCGGCCATTACGGAGAAGAAGTTCAGCCGCAGCCATCCGCAGAAGAAACGGGCCAGCCAGCAGCGGCATGATAAGAAGTTTGGCCTCCTGATCGACATCCAGGCGAAAGTCACCGAGGGAAAAGGCGCTGGATACGCACGTTGGGCCAAGGTGTTTAACCTGAAGCAGATGGCGCAGGTGATGTGCTTTTTGCAGGAAAACGGGATTGACAGCTTCGATGAGCTGAGCACCCGGGCAGATGCTTCCGTCTCCCGGTTTAATGCGCTGGGGGATTCTATCAAGTCCGCTGAGGCCCGGTTGCAGGAAATCGCCGTACTGAAAACTCACATCATCAACTATTCCAAGACCCGCGATGTGTATGTGGCCTATCGAAAAAGCGGATACAGCCGGAAGTTCTTCGAGGAGCACCGGGAGAGCATTACGATTCATAAAGCGGCTAAGGATGCTTTCAACAAGTTGGGTCTCAAGAAGCTGCCTCGGGTAAAAGAATTGAGCGCAGAATATGCCGAGGTGCTGGCCAAAAAGAAGGCTGCGTATCCTGAGTATCGCAAAGCCCGTGAGCAGATGCAGGAATTACTCGTTGCCAAAAAGGTCGCAGCCGTGGTTCTGGAAAAGGAGCAAGAGGTTCAGGAAAGGGAAATCCGACAGCACCAGGAAAAGCAGGAGCAAGAACACAGATAATCGCCACGCCCTACAGCCGTCATATTGTAGATGGCTGTGAGGCGTCTCTTTTTTTGTGCGTTTTCTTCCATCCTGTCATGCCGGTATGGGCATGATTAAAGTCGCCTGCACACTACTAAAGACATTTGCACTTGAACACAGACATCCAAGCCGATATAATATGGTTGTATTTTGTTGAACCGGCTCGAATCGTGATACGTTCCATACTGATGAAATTCGCAGTGCCATAGAAACCGGGAGAACTACTATGAAAACCATGAATGAACTTCAGCAGATAATTACAGATGTGTTAGGGGAAATTATTACTCTTGATAAAATTGCGCCTGGCGTCTATGAGGCAGTAACAAAGAATTCGGAGGAACGAATTTGTTTTGCCAACAATTTTTATGTTGTAGAGGAGGATTCTCCGGTTATTTCTCAGATGGCAAAGACGCTCGGAAAGCCGCCCACCGGTCAGACAACGGAAGGACTTCTATTCTACGATGTAGATGAAGCCACCAGTGGGAAATTTGTTATTGAGTATGAAGTTGCAAAATACCGACAGAAAAACGGACTGAAAAAGCTGAGTGAAACAACACTTCGTGAGATGTCTGTGTTTGGAATGGAGCATCACCCGGAATACTTTGGTTCTTATCCTGTCTCGTCATTGACGCCTTGGGGATATACAACTCGACATTGGACGATTGAAAACGGTATCCACTGGCTTGAGACAGACGAATGCCGGACTGTGCTCTCATTGGCTTATCCCTATTGGGAATGTGAACTAACGGATTCGGCAAAGAAACTTGGGATGCACGTGAAAAGTGATTTGCAAAAAGGCGTACATTTCTGCTTCGCTAATATGTTCTTTTTAGAGAAAGATGCTTGTGTCCCTATCTTTGAGCTATTGGAAGTGCGTCCGAATTGGTGTGATCAGAATATTATAAACCGAAAGGCACTGATGAACACACTTTGGCAGCTTCACCCGGAATATGCGATGAGCTATAATGTCCAGGAGCAGTCAGGAGGACATGATATATTGGGCCTCGTTATGGATTCTTTCGGCGCGGAGGTTTCGCTTCAAGGCTCTCTGCAAAATATGATCTCAATTACGCCGGGGGCAGGGTTTGACTACTTGAATCTTCGATGATAAGGACAGATAGAAAACCGCAGCTTGCCATTCATGGGTAAGCTGCGGTTAGCTGTTTTCAAATACAACTGGGGCGGCTGCATCTTGCAACCGCCCCAGTGCTTCACTCTGGTCTGACTATCTTTTCAAACTGGCCTCGATGAGGCGAAAAGGCGATTGCTTTCAAAGGCTCAGTCCGTATATTTGTCCGTTCGCTCAGAGAAAGCTCTACCAAAATACCATGCGTGTATAGCAGCCAGAAAGTCAAGCGACATTATGTGCTTGCCGTTTTCGGCATTCACTTTCTACTATTATAGTTTTGCTCACTAACAAAGTCAATTCTTTTCTGTTGTGTACAGCTGAAATTTTCAAAAGAACATATAATAACAGCAGTGCTTTTAGAAAGGAGAGGCACGGCTGATGAGCAAAGATGTATCGTTCAAAAATCATGACCGCTTTATTCAGCTGGGGATCGCAATTTCAACATCGCGAAGGATGCGTGGTTTGTCGCAGGAAAAATTGGCGGAAAAAGCGGGGATTAGCCGTTCACTTCTCAGTACCATCGAAGCACCCAATGTAGCAAAGGCATTCTCGTTGGAAGTGTTCTTTGACATTGCCGATGCGCTGGAGATTGAACCGGCTGATCTGATCACTGCGTCGGTGTTCCCCGACCATATCATAAACAAGAAGCAGTCATAGAATGGTAGTGCCTCTGGCTAACGAGCCAGGGGCATTTTCTTTTGTATGAAATAACCTAGCAACTGATTGGCAGGGCTCTCTTTTCATTCCGCAGGCGAACAGCAATAGATTTTTTCCAGTGACTCCAGTAGCTGACGCATGGAATTCATAACCGTTTCTGGTGCAACGATGCGGATTCCATCACCAAGGCCGATGACCCACGAAAGAAAAAGTTTACTCGGCACCACTTCCACTACAGTCTGAAAATGATTGGCGTCAACGATTTTGAAATAGAGGTCTTTGCCAAACCGGTCTATCAAGACTCCGGCAAATTGATTTTCCGCTTCCAGGGTGACAGCAATTTTTTCTCCTCCGTACATCCCAAAGAGAGATTTTGAATATGCGGCTATATCCCGGTTGGATGCCAACTCTTTTCCCTCCCGTTCTTTGTCCAGGAGAGTAATTCGTAGCATCTTGTCCACCCGGTAATGTTTTAAAATGCCGCTACTAGCATCGTAGGCAACCAGATAATAGTATTCGTCATCCCAGATCAGACACCATGGGCTGACATGATACCATTGACCGTCGTGCCGTAGCTCCTGCTCCTTGTTCACATTCCACTGGAAATATTGAAAGCGGATTTGAGAATTGGAATTTATGGCCGTGTGGAGTTTGTCCACGTTGTAGTAGATGCTTTCGTTCATGGTCTTGACCCGGCCGCTTATCAAAACCTGTCGCTGGAGCTGCTTTGCCTCGTGGGTGCTGGCAAGCCGCTCCAGTTTTTTGATGAGCGCATGAGATTTCTTCTCTGTGATAAACTTTGCCGCCTGAACAGAATCCACCAGCAGCTTCAGCTCTGCCAACTCAAATTCTCTGGAGGCGACATGATAGAGAAAACGCTTATCCCGCTGTTCACCGATCACATCAATTCCAAACCTGCGCAACTCCTCCAAGTCTGAATAGAGCGTCTTGCGGTCTGCGGAAATATCCAGTTCCGCCAACCGTTCTATGATGGTGGGCATAGAAATGCCGTGTTCCTCGTCTGTTTCCTCCAGAAGTATTTGTGCCAAATACAGTAGTTTTAATTTCTGATTTGTGCCTTTTGCCATGGTCTCCGCCTCCTGTTTTTCATTATAGCAGAAACAACGTGTAAAAGAAATATGGGTGTCTGTTATTTTGGACATCCAAATAATTTCTGCCTGGGAAGTATTTTGGACACCGTTTTTGCTATAATGGTGTATAGTCGGAGCAGACTATGCCGGCCCCGGCGGAGCCGACAAGCGTTCGGGAACCGAATGCGCAGCCAGTCCACCTGTGGACTGTTCAAGGGGATTGGGGATTTCCCCAACAAGCAGATATAGCATTTGTATATACGAATGCCCTGCTTGCCAATTTGCCAATTTGTGTTCCGTTATCGTTTCTTGAGTTCTATTCGTCTACGGAGCAAAGAGTTGATGTTCATTATAGCTGTGTTTATTGCTTTTATATTTTCCTCAAAATCGCCATTTTCAACGCACGGAGCAATATCTACAAGGAATTGAATTTGTCGTGCTATATTATTTTCACAACTAATAACAGCGTTTTGTCCACATCCGAAGTCGCTCTCCACAGACAATTTTTCTTCAAGTTTTTTTACTGCATAAATAAGAGAGTCGAGCTGTTTACTACTGTTGTGAGTTTTGATTTGATTCAGGGCATTAGTGACATCCTGAATCATTAAATATGGCTCTTTCTTCGTTAGGATAGCATTCGGAGCATTAGGTTCGGGCTTTGACTGAAGTTGTTTGCCAACGAAAAATAGTGAAGTAATCAGACCAGCCAACCATACCCACCAGAAGATTCTCATGCCAATAATACTGTTGACTTGCGGCAAAACGGCATTTGGATCACGAAGCGTAGATATGATATTCTGAGGATCGGTGAAAAGCCAATCCACAAAAGATACAACCCGTCCATAGATATTTGGAACCACAATGAAGTATGCAATCACACCTATTAAAAGTATAATCACAGGAATGAAGAACACAAATTTGCTCATTACTTTCTTGTCCAGTGCAGCAGGTTCTTCTGGCTCACTTATGTCTGGGGGAACGAATTCCACAACTCGTCTTTTTATATTTTCCTGGGGTGAACTTGATGTACTTTCCTGTCCTTGAACCTGTTCATGACCTACAACAGGTTCAACTTTTGGAACATCGGTGGTCGGAACTTCTCCAATACTTTCAAACAAATGCCTATTGATAGAAATGTTATGTTTATCTTCAGAACATTCTTCCGGAGCAGAGTCAGGAACTGTTTCACCTAAAGTAGCGCCGTATTGTTTTGCTTTCGGTTCTTCTGTAGATTCCGCATAAGATGAAACGCCGAATTTTATTTTTTCATTAAATGTCTCAGGTCGGGTTTGATCGATTGCCTGCTCCAAAGCGTCTATAAACTCATCAGCTGTTTGGAATCTTTCTGTGCTATTGGAAATAGATTTCACAATCACACGTCCAATGGCATCTCCACCAAGAGCAGGTAATTCCGGAGTTTTTCCACTCATTCTTTCTTCAAAAGCAGCATCTTCATCCTGAGAAAAATATTGTTCAGGGAAACGAGGCAGAAACGGATTTCTGCTGTAATTTAAGAGCCTGTAGAGTACAATGCCAAGGGAATAAAGGTCAACAGATTTCGTATATCCTTCTTTGCCCAAATACACTTCTGGTGCGAGAAAATTAGGTGTACCCTTTAAGGATTCGGCTTTCGAGCTGTCTTTCAACACCTTTGAAACGCCAAAATCGCCAATCTTATATTCACCTTTATCAGATACAAAAATGTTGTCATCTTTTATATCACGATGGATTACACCATTATTGTGACATGATTGAAGTCCATACAGAACATCTAATCCTAACTTCATAACATCGCGTACAAGGAAATCTGCACTTTGGATGAAATCTTCAAGAGGGGTCAGATATTCCATAAGAATAAAAATGTCATATCGTCTTGGCGAATCAGTAACAAGTATGTCGTTCTCATAATATCTGACAATGTGTTGTACGCCTTTTTCAGATAAATCATTTAGAATTCTAATTTCCGAAACGATGTTATGGAGCATCTGTGAGAAATAATTATCGGCTTTAGAGACATCACCACCCATAGAGCTTAATACGGAATTGTATTGCTTTTCCGTTGGGATTGTGATGTGCTTTAGCGCACGAACATACTGACCGGCTGCATTTGATTTAACAACTTTGTACACAGTTCCAAATGCACCAGAACCAAGCTTTTCACGGACGGTATATCCCAAAATGTTTTTGCCAACTAAGTTTGTTTGTGCCACAAAATCACCTCCCAAGTGGTACCAGTATTATCGTCGCATTATCGGAGTTTTGCGTTGCAACCGCTTCGTCAATAATTTGCTTTCCAGCAACATCAAGTTTTTTTTGCGAATTAAGAATTTCTGCGATTCTTGATTCGGAAACAAAATCCGAAACGCCATCGCTGCATAAAATCAAAATCCCATCATCCAAAATCGGATAGTATTCATCTGCCTGTAAAATGTAGCCATTTTGACTAAATCCGATATAGCGATTTAAGTTTTTACGAGCAGGAAAACCGATTAGTTCTTTCCTGGTCAAAAGACCGAGGTCGAGCATACGTTGCCCTTCGGTATTATCTTTTGTAATCTGAATTAGTTTGTCGTCTGCAAAGTGGTAAGCGCGACTATCACCGATGTTTAAGATGGCGCACTCATTCTCGCATAAGACAAGCAACACAAGGGTAGCACCCATGCCTTTCAAATCATCATACTTGCGACTTAAGTCGCATACCATTTTATTGATTTCCGCAATCACAGCTTGAAGATAAGCTACAATATCCATTATGGAAGAACAGGGTTGTAACTCCATAAGTGCCGCAGAAAGTTTCTCCACACAAATATGACTCGCAATCTCGCCCGCATTATGCCCACCCATTCCATCGCTGACAGCATAAAGACGGACATTTGATGTTTCACTATCACTGAGAAAGCAGCAATGATTATCTGACATCTGTTTTTGCATTTCAGATGTCAGATATTTGCCGTTAATAAGAAGGTTGTCTTCGTGGTTTGTGCGGTTTCCAATGTGAGAGAAGCATATTGCGGAATATGTTTCGTTATTCATACAAATGTGCGAGTTTTTCAAGAAATTTAACTCGCTCAGCATCTTCAAAACCACGGAAGATAATCTCATTTATATCTTCTTGGTTGAACAAATACTGGAAGCCCTCTCCTATGTGTCCTTCGGGGTATAGAACCCCCATATAATCAAAATTGTTTCCAGTACCACCATCAGTTTGCATGATACCGTTAATCATCAATCTTTTTTCTCCGTCTTTCAAGAGAACGATAGTGCCAATAGGCAATAAATCCTTGACTTTCATTATTTTCCTCCGTTATGCAAAAGATAATTTTCCAAACCAATTTGCTACTGCTTTTGCTCCATCTGCAACAGCGTTTCCAACTGCAACTGCAGTATCTAAGATCGCATCTGACACCCATTCTGTTGCAGATTTACCTGTAAGAGCTTCTACACCTGCGTTAATTCCTGCTATCGCTAAGCCTGTGGCAGCGGCTACTACAACTGGCGCAGCAACAGCACCGGTTACTGTCGTAATGGCGGCACCGACAACAGCAGAGCCTGCGGTAACAAGAGCTGTATCAATTACAGTTTCAGATACAGTTTCGGCAACAACCCGTCCTGTTGACATTGTTCCATTTGATTCCTTTTGTTCTTCAACATTATCAAACCAATTAGCGACTCCAGATAGAGCTATACCAGCCCATGAAGCAATCGAAGAAACAACACCGTTTTTCCCTGTAAAAGAATCAAAAATACTGCTTAACTTATATGGAGAGGTTGTGTTATGTAGATTGTTGTAAAAGCGAGCAGATGCCGAACTTGCGGTGGAGGCATAACCAACTTTATTAAAACCAAAGAAGTTTCTCCAAAAATAACCAGTCGAATTGGTGGTCCCTATTGCACGACCAATTTTTGTGTAGTTATTATAATCTTTAGCAATAGAAGCAATTGTTTTGGTTGCACTAACTCCAACATTACCCCAATCAAGCCAACTCTTAGCCCCGAAAACACTGTTAACAATTCCAAACACGCTACCTGCGCTACCAAATGATTTGATTACATCTGTCCAGTCAAAGTCGAGCTGTCCACCTGGCCCGAGAGGACGTAATTTATCATAGTCTATTGGCATGGCAACTAGTTTAGATGCTAAATCGATTTTTTTATATTCATCCAATTTAACATACTCGTATTTTGCATCGTCAATAAACTGTTGATACGCTTTCAGCGCACTTGCATACTGTTCGAGTTTTCGTGCTATCTGATTAGCGGTGCTGTTTATATTGGACTCATATCTAACATCCCAATCGAGCTGTCGGATGGTACGTTGTAAATCGGATTGGATTTCATCAACTTTTGATGCTACAGATTTACATCGACTGCCAATTTGGTCGAGTCCAGAAAAATTAACATAAATTCTTGGCATATGTCAAAACCTCCTTTCCATCGGCCTCCCAAGCAGGTCAAGATTTCTGCTTGGGAGAAGCCGATGAATCTACCTTACTGGATAGTCAGAAGATTTTGCCCTGCTCCTGAGCTTTCTGAGTGCCTTCACTTTCTGCGGCTTCATAGCTCTCGGCAGCCTGGGTAAGAAAATTACTATATGCCTTAATGTCTTTCACTATGGTATCAAAAGCGCTCTGCATACTTGCAAATTGTTTTTTTTCAGTTTCGATGGTTGTACCTTTCATCTTGTTCGCAGTAGTAGTAACCTCCTGGAGCATTTCTGCATACAAAGACTGGATAGCTACTGCTGCATTTTCAAGGGTCTTAGCCTTATCACGCATAACACGAGAATCAACAACAACTTGTGCCATAGTTTTTATCTCCTTTCAAATCACTTACCTACGCTAAGTGCGCTTGCTTTGCTCTTGATTTCATTTTCAGTGCTCTTCATTTTTGCGGCATATTCACGGAGGAACTGAACGTAGTTCTTCAACGCTTTCTCCGCCGCAGAAAAGTCATTCTTGTAGCCTTCAATTCGCTGATTGAACGTGTCGCTTGCTTCGCCTTTGTAAGTTACACGAAGGTCGGAAACAGCAGTATAAATGCTATTATAAGCCTTGGTGAACTCACTTGTTTTGCTCTCAACTTTGCTTGCAGAGGTTTCGAGTTCTTCGGGGGTTACATCAAAAGTGGTAGATGCCATGATAATTTCTCCTTTCGGGTTTTAAGATTTTATAAATACTTAGCGTCCGGACTTCAACGCTTTGGCTCGTTCTTCGGCTTGACGGTCTTCACGCTGAATACGGTCCGCACAGTATTTTATTGTTGATGCTAAACTTGATATTTGACTTTTGGTTCTGCTCATTTCAGAACGCAGAATGCGTAGTTTAGCAATAAACGCATCTGCGGCTTGTCCACTCCAGGCAGATCTGCAATCCTGCTCCATTTGCTCCAGTAATCTAATTTGAGCTGAAAGCTCAGAAGCATCATTGGAAATAGAGTTAGCCTGTGAAATAACTTTAGAATAGTTAATACGATATTTCATCTGAACCTCCTTTCTGCTAAATCAATAGAAGCTTGGTGCCATCAGAGATGCCAAGTTGTGCAAAGCTGCATTCCAGTCGCAATGCTTTGCTATCTCCTTTGTCAAATAGCATTGCATCAGTGCCTTGATCTGAGATTCCATACTCTGAATTCAATATCCGTATCATCAGATTCTGAGCGTTTCGGATAGACATATTGCTGGGAACAACAAAATCATAAGTACCATTTAAGGCAGGTATCTCTACAGTAATAGCTATTTTTTCCATGAATCTCACCACCTTATCTCAACATTCTTTCCCCTAAGACAGAAGTAACTACTGTGAGATTTTACATCCGAAATAAGTGGTAGAGTTTCTATCTTTGCGGAAGCAGTTTCATAACAGTCTGGGCAAAGGATGTAGTTTTCTGCATTGACCACCAAAGACATAAACAGCCGGTCATTGTTCTTTTCTCCATTCACATTGAATCCGCATAAGAAACAAATTCTGTATTGAGGGGAATCAATGTACTGGAAAACTTTTCGCATGAACGCAGCTTGTTCGTTGGTAATCATGTCGAAAAAGTTATTAAACTCCGAGACAACAATAAATAGTTGCTCATGCTGTTTGGTAGGCTCCTCCAGACGTGCATTGAGTTCGGGTTTTAACTCCTCAATAAACTTATCCAGTGCAGTTGAACCACTGATGTACTGGCAAACGGAATCCCCATCGACAATACTCTCAAAAGCTTTACTGTCATCATCAATAAAGATCAGATGCCTGGTGCTGTATTGGGCCACATTAGAGAGAACCGTTCTGTAGAATGCCGTTAGCTGCTCTGTGCTATTTGCACAGGCACAAATCTTGTAATCCTCGGACAAGGTTACGCCATACGTCAAGGCTCCAGATTTAGAAGTACCAAGAACAAGATTTCTACTGTCATCAATAATTGATTCGGGCAAATTGCTTCTTGATATTGGGGAATAGTAGCTTACAGAAGTTTCATACGAATCATAGGTTTTTTCCATAGAGCCATTTAGCTTGATTGGCTCGTAGCCATGCCACTTTTCCGCAAGGTCACAATAGTTTTGCGTAATAGCTGTAATTCGTGCAGCTTCGGTTTCACTGTCGAAGGCAACAGCTGTTTGGAACTCTACAATTTCCTTGTTCACAACAGTAATTCCTCGACCACTAATATCTTCGGGTATTACTGGGGGACGTATATTGTGAATATCCAGGTAATTACTTGGATCATTCATCTTGAAGGTGAAGTAAGAGGAAATGTGCTCAGTCACCTTGTAATAAATGGAGTTTCTGGTACTTCCGGTGATTACAAAATACACACCAAATGTCTTACCGGAGCTGATAATGTCGATAAAACTATCCGATATATCCATGTATTTATCACGGAAGGATGCGTAGTTATCAATCAGCACAAGGATTGCTGGCAAAGGGTTCTTACTTAACGCACGATAGTCGGTAAATGTACCACAATTATTGTCTGCAAAAATACGTTTGCGTTCGTCAATAATGTCCTGCAATACAGAAGCCAGTTCTGAGAGTTTATTTTCGTCATCAGCAAATACCACACCGCCAGTATGGGGAAGATTATTAAGATATCCCAGATTTCGACCACCGAAATCAATTGCATATAGATTGAGCTCTTCTGGAGAATAACCATATTCGCATACCATAGAGTAAACCAGTGTTTGCAAGAACGTTGTTTTTCCTGTGCCACTTGCACCGTATAGACCAACATGACCAGTTTTAGCAAAGTCGATAGTAAGAGGCTTTTGCTCTTGGGTACGAACATAGTCAGCCAAACCGATGGTTGCAGAACACAATCCCTTTTTACCAACCTTAAGGGTATGCAAAGCGATCTTCTCTGGGAGAATATCTAACCATAAAGGTTTGGCTACAATTCCCTTCTTTTGTCCAAGGGAAACTATTTCTGCAACAACAGCTTCGAGCTGTGTTCTGTCAGATTTTTCCCCGGAAAGATCAATCTTGGCACTATGAATCGGATTTGCCGTGTTGTCAGTCATCTGTACCGTAATTTCTTCATCAGGCATATAGGTTTTTGTGGGCACATAATCAGCTCCACTATAACCTGACTGGACGCATTCATATATCTCATCATAACCAACTTGCAGATACAGGCGACCAGGATTTTTAACCATTGCAGCATCGGGCTTGCTTATCATATCAATGCTGTCCTGCTTATCTGCAACCTTCAGGCAAACTCTGAAGCGAGAATTACTCATAATCTGAGGATCAACAATACCACTTGGCTTTTGTGTCGCAAGTATCAGATGAATTCCTAGACTACGTCCAACCTGAGCAACATTGATAAGCTGAGCGAGGAAATCCGGTTGTTGTGTTTTTAGTTGTGCAAATTCGTCAATAATAATGACGAGATGCGGCAGTGGTGTGTCAAGGCGTCCTCCTTTGTAATATTTGTGGTAGGAGTTGATGTCTAGCTTATCAACACCAAGTGCTGCTGCGGCTTCATTAAAAATACGTTGGCGTGATTTTATCTCTGCTTCCAAGGAAACCAACGCACGGTATAGAATGTTCCCTGACAAATTAGAAATTGTTGCTGACAGGTGTGGAAGTGCCGGAGCGAAAGGTTTGGCCATGAACGGTCTTGCCATATCGCCACCTTTGAAGTCTACCAAAACGAAAGCAATTTCTTTCGGACTGTAGTTGATTGCCAGTGACAAGATAAATGCCTGCAAAAATTCACTCTTACCGGAACCGGTAGTACCAGCAACAAGACCGTGACAGCCATGATATGCTTCATGCAGATCCAGGCTAAATACTTCACCGCCTGCCATAACACCTATTGGTGCAGCCAACGATTTTGCAGAATTGTTGTTATCCCAGTGACTTTCAATACAAAGCTCACTAACATTGCCTACCTTGTACATTTGTAAGAACGAGATTCGATCAACGATGCCCAGAGAGCGAGAATCTCTTTTAATCGGCAATCGAGATAGCTTATTAGCAAAAGAACGAATGTGACTCGTTTCTATGTTATCAAGAGCAAACGGGATAAATCGGTTAGCATTTTTGTTTTTTATATAGTATCCAGTGCGAGTATCATCGCTTTGAATAATAGTTTTACAGGATTTAGGCAGCTTTGTTATGTCGCCGTATGCAAAAATGGTAGTAATGCCAACTTGGTTGTCAGCATCATTGATATATCTGAGCAAAGCCTCTTTTGCAATTAAATTAGGCTCCATAACAATCACAACAAAATGAGGGATAGGGGGATTATCCCGATCCTGAGACCCTTCTCGTTCTTTAATCTTCTCGTCGATGATGTTAAAAATAAAGTGAACCTCATCAGGATTGGTAGCAAAAAATCTAATTTTTTTATCGTTGCTCCAAATATGAGGTACATTCTTGAAATCATCAAATATGTGTGCTTGTTTGGGAGAAGTCACGAGTACCAGCTTCACTTCGTCGTAGGAATGAAGGGAGATGATATTCAGGATGGTCTCATAAAGAATAGTACGGATATTTTTCTGACTCCCTATAATACCAATGGCATGGTTAGTGCGAATATCAAGGGTCAAAGGCACATTGCTCAAAATACCGTATTTCTTTGAAAGCTCAGTCGGTAAATTACGAAGTTCATCCTCATACAACTGAAATCCTTGCTTTGGGATTTTTAATTTAACTTCAAAAGGTCTGTTACCTAACCCCATACGGATAGCAAGAAAGTCATCATCCTCATAGGAACGTTCCCACAAACGGAGTTTGTTGCTTTCATTATCAAGCATAGAGCAAAGGAGTTCAGGGGAAGGACATAACGAGTCGTTCAGAAGCCGAACGGCACGTTCCCGTTTGGCAACTAAGCCTTTTTCAATGTCAGCGATGTACGATGAATACCTGCTTTTCCTGTGAGCTTCTTCTGCAAGGGTTCGTCTTTTTTGATAACTTCTAAGCAAAGAAGGCCACATTAGCGAACCTAACAGCATACCTACTGCCATCATACCACTAGCAACAATTGTAGATAATTCACCACCACTGATTGCGTTTGTAACAGATACTCCCAAACTTGCCAGCATCACCATGGACATGGTAAGGCTTGGCCCCAAAGTTAGAATTGCGGGGGTTTTATCCACGGTAAATGGGCTTGGGGGGGCATCAATTTCAACTTCATCACTATCCAATGATTTCAGAATGCGAGGGGTGCTGACAAAATATTTCTTTTCTTGCGTATCATCGATAGGTATTTTTACCAAAAAGGATGTCATCAATGACAGAGTACTTTCAGTCCTTAAGTTACGAACTGCTATAAAGTCACCCATGTAAATGATTGAAAGCCCCATGATGAAAACTTCATCAAAGGGTTTCAGCTGCTGTGAATGAGTAAGGCGACCATTTACATAAATGCCTACGCTTCGTTTCAAATCCTCAATAAATGCGTTCCCGTTGCTGTCGATACATATTGCTGCGTGTTTTTCTCTTGAAACAAAATCACTAAAGTCATACGAAATATCATTGAGTGGAGTACGCCCTATAAAAATATTGGTGTCTTTCGACAGCTTGTATTTTTTATAGCCTACTTGTATATCCGAGGTGGCAATGAACAGGGTTTTAATTACTTTGTTATTATCGTTATTCTTAAATACAAAATAGTCTCCACTATGTATCATACGGTCATTGCAAGGATGACCATTTAGCGTTACTTCATAGTTATTGTCGTAGTCTTGTTTCAAAGTATAAATGACAGATGCCTCTCCTTCTTCCCTTGAAAAAGGAACAGCAAAGCCGGTGGGAAGTCCAAGAGTTTCCAGGAACAGATGATTACTTCTGTTTTTCAGGACATCGCTCAGCATCCGTGAAATTGCTCGATCCTCAACGAAGAACGTTACCAAGAAATCCGACATCGAATTATTCTTGGATTTAGCCATCTTTTCACCACCTCTATAAATAATGTTTACAGTTTTCCTCCGCAGTTACCACAGAACTTCATTCCAGGCTTATTTTCAAAACCACAGGAAGGACATTTTTGTGCGCCCATAGGTTGTCCGCATTCGCCGCAGAACTTCATGCCGTCAGGGACTTCTTTACCACAGTGCGGACATATAATAGTAGCGGATAGTTTGCTTCCGCAACTACCACAGAATTTCATGGTTGTATTGTTTGTAGCACCGCATTTAGGACAGGTTATTGTATCATTGGTAGGAGTTGTATTTAGATTTTGACCTATTCCAGAAAATACATTTCCAAATTGTCCGGCAGCACCAAGCCCCATGCCCAATCCTATACCTGCATTAGCAATGCCTCCAGCAGACGGATTTTCTGCAAGTTTTTCAAGAATATCGAGCGATCTTCGCTGTTGGTAAAAACCTTGTCCAAGAGCCAATTCTTCTTTGTACCCTCGCAGTTTTTCATATTCCTCAGGCTTAGGAGCAATAGATTCACAGAAGAAATTGGTTAAATCAATTCCAAAACGTTCAAATTCTTCATTGAGTGTATTTTGGAATGCCAAGGATAGTTCGGAAAGATACTGGGAAATTTCTAAGAACGAAATCTGTTTTTGAATCATGTAAGATGCAGTTACAGATTTTATCTTAGAATTAATCAATCCATTAAAATATCGCAATATCACTATTGGATTAGTGGTGGTTCCATTTGGAACAGCTCCGATAATACGGGAGACAAACAAACGAGAGTCATTTATGGTGATACCATATTGACCTCGTGCGCCAACATTTAAGATAAGACCATATTTAGGATCTTCTAGGGGAATTGGTGTAGATGTTCCCCATTTCATATCAAGATTTGCTGTTTTATTTATGTAATAAATTTCAGCGGAAAATGGAGTTTTGCCACCGAACGGTAAATTAACTATTTTTTTTAGCAGCGGTAAATTTCCTGTAGACAATGTATGTGTACCAGGACCAAATAAATCAAGAGCCTCTCCGCCTTTGAAAAACAAAGCTTCCTGTCCTTGATTAACAATTAATTGTGAGCCGAGGACAAATTCTTCAGAGGGACATTTATAAATCAGCCATTGAGCCCCATTAGTTGGTCCATCATATTTTATTCTGTCAATAATGGCCATTCAAATCCCTCCTTAATAACCTTCTCTTTGAATTTGAGAAAGCAAAGTGTTCGTAAATACCTTGTAAGAATTATCTTGTGCAAGGGAATTTACATACGAGATAATCGTTTGTTTTGCTTGTTCGTTTTCGCTTTTTGCAGAGCGGTACGCTTTCATGAAAATGTCCACAACTTCTTGTGCTGCTTTAGGTAAATGCTTCCCTGTGAAGAAATTCCCCTCCAATTCACACCATCTTGCCCTAATTTGCCTGAATTTTGCCATTGCGAAAAGTGCTCTCCAGTCATTTGGACATAAATCTACCGCCAACGAGGCAATTTCAGACTCATCACAGCCGATAACGCCAGAAACAAGATTAAAGATCTTGACACGTTCTTTGCTAGAAGCAATATTAAAAGCTCTAACAAATGCAGAACGTAGATGCTTGTCGGGAAGATAACCAGTCATATCAACAAAAGTATCGATTTCTTGTTGCTCCGTGGAAGCGAGACTATAGGCTCTGCGGTATTCAGGCACCATAGATAAATATCCGGAACGATTCCCACCAGTAGAGGCATATCCAAGGTGTGCACTCCAACAATCAGGCTCAATGTCAATGGCACGACTAAATTTGGCATTTGCTGTACGAGTATCCCCCAGGTCAAGTAATCTGTATCCATCTGCTAATAATTCTTCCACATCTTTTCCTTGATACCCATAAACGTGTTTGGTAATATTCTGTGTAATCTTTTGTACGATTTGATCCTGCTTAACAACAAACTGGGCAAAACAGTTTTCACAGGTTCCAATTTCGTGGGAATCATCAAGAATAATGTTACCACCGCATTGCTCGCAAATTAAACTTATCTTTGCCACTCTTAAAACCTCCCCACAACAATTATGGACGGAACGAGATAACATTCATGAACATATCTCATCCCGTCCATAATTTTAATCTTTTGATAATTGTTAACCGTTCTCGCTCTTGGTTTCTTTCTTATCTGCTTTGTAACCGCTATTGCACTGCTTCAGACCCAGCTTTGCAAAAGCAGACTCGGTTGCTTCGATAGCAGCAGAGAACACAGCGTTCCGGTACTGCATCTTGAAGACATCTCCGATAGCCGCAGAAAGGGCTGCAAAAGAAATGAGCTTCTGCTGAACCATCAGGTACACTTCCACATAGAGATATGTACCAACCGTGGTGTTGGAAATTGCAATCTGAGCTTCGTCATCAATGGTGATGACAACACACTGCTCCTTGCTTCCAAACAATGCACCTGCCAGTCCCTTGCCGGATTTCAATGTAGAAATAGTAGCTTTCAGAGGATACTTCTTTGCCTGCAACTCATTCAAAATGGTTTGCTCGAGCTGATCTCGCATACCGCCTGCATCCTCAAAGATGTAGCTGTTACTTCTTCCGGTGAATTCAGATTTTGCCATGAATGATTCCTCCTAAAATATGAATATTCTATTCCTAAACGGTCGATTTTAACCGATTAAGACAATTACTCTTCCTCTCGCAAAATTTTTCGTATAGACTCAATAAATGACGGAATTTGGTCAAGCATAACTGATGTAGCCTCATTCAAGTCGAAGAAAGCCACTAGAGCCATGAAAATTGTCCATGTCATTCTTCTTGTTCCATTTTCTATTGCACAATATGTCTGCCTTGATAAACCTATATTTTTTGCTAGTGCTTCTTGAGATATTCCAAGGCGTGCTCTTAAAACGGGTAGTTCGGTAGTTAGCATCATCATTAAATTAATCTTGTCAAAGGTATTCAAGTTGTTGTTTATACATCCTTTCTGTATTAACTAAACAAATTCATCCATTTTTTAAGTCGTAGAGTATCTTACTCCACGCAAAAACACCGCCAAACACTGAAAAATCAGCGTTACGAGGCGGTGTTGACGATTTTACTTGACGGCTAATAAAGAGGACAGCTTTTTCATATTCTCTTTTTTTAACTCAAGGGTAGGATGAACATATCGGTTCATTGTAATATTAACAGTTGCGTGACCAAGGATTTCACTAAGGCTTTTTACATCAAAGCCCAATTCAATGCATCTGGTCGCAAAAGTATGACGGGTGGCATGAAAATTAGCATATTCTATACCGCTCAATTTTAGAGCCTTTTTGAACCAATTTTGCATAGTCCTTGGTTCTACGAACTTATGTTCATCATTTGTTAGAAGGTATCCAACAGATGATTTTTTGTATGTTATAAGAACCTCGTTCAGTTCATCGGGAATAGGAATAGTTCTTATAGAGCAGGCGCTTTTGGGCGTTGTCACGACTATTCTCGTTTTCGGACCGTTATCTGATTTATTTTGAACCCTTTGCAAAGTATGATGAACATGTATTGTCTGATCTGAAAAAGAAACATCTTCCCATCGCAAGGCACAAATTTCACCAACTCGCAATCCGGTGAATAGGCATATAAGAATGCCTACGTTACAGGGTTCTGGTTCAGCTAATAGATGTTTGCAAAGCTGTTCTTGTTCAGTCCTGCTTAATACCCTTATTGACTTATCCTTGCGTTTTACTTGGATAGAACTACCGTCACAGGGAACATACATCCCCTTCCTAATTGCAAATTTTAAGATATTGCGGATTACTGACAACACGTCCGTTACCGTTTTCGCCGATAGACCATGGCCCTTTTTTCCTCCTGACGTTAACAGGAAATTGCAGTGAGATTCTATAAAGTCATAAGTTATGCTATCCAGTGTTCGCTCACCATACTCAGGGAGTATATAGTCACAAAGTATATTATGATACTTATTTCGTGTAGACTCCTTGGTCTGCAATCCAATATTCGCAAACCAATCTGAAGCGATTTCTGAGAATAAAGCAGAACTTGCCGCAACCGATACGACTGGTTGTGCATTATATGACAGAGCCTTTTCTCGTAACTTTGCTTTGACTTCACGATATGTCTTTGCATATACATATCCATATACTATTTTGCCGGTACAGGTTCGTGACTTAATATATCGCCCTTCCCATCTACCGTCTTTTCTTTTGTAAATATTTTCACCTTTTCTTGACATAAGGCGTGACCTCCCTTCCTTATGACTATAATTCTGACGGCTAATGGTGAATAGCGAACGCATCAAAACAAAAAAATTGGCATTTCAACTCCTTTTTTGCCACCAACACATTGACAAATACGGCGACAAGAGGTATGATAAGCTTACAATATGTGAAAAATGTAGGACAAGAGCTGATTCGTGGAGTAAGATACTCTACGATTTTTTTTATAATAGCTTAGTAATATGCCGGGAGCAATTTGTTAAATGCTCCTGTTTTTTGCGTTCAAGCATCATATGTACTCTGTTATCTATTTCTATTGTATCATATATAATCGGTTATTCAAGCAAAAATTGCAGAAATAATAGAGCATAATTTGGAATACTGTCAGATATGATATGACAGAAAGGACGGTATTCTACTATGTATGAAACAGAGTTTGCACAGCGACTTGCTCAATTAAGAATTCAAAAAGGCATATCTGCAAGAGATATGAGTTTATCTATAGGGCAAAATCCTGGCTATATAAACACAATCGAAAATGGAAAATCATTTCCAACTATGACGAGTTTCTTTTATATCTGCGAATTTTTAAATGTTTCGCCACAAGAATTCTTCACAACATCAATAGATAACCCATCAAAAGTACGACAATTAATGGGGAAAGTTATGAAATTAAGCGAGAACCAAATCGACGCCCTTGAAACAATTGTAGAAGGAATGCTTAACAATTAAGATAAATGAAAAACCGCCACACCAGACGCTGCTCAATGATAGCGTCTGGTGTGGCGGTTTAGTTTTTAGTACTCATTTTGGGCATATCCAAATTCTAAGCGGAGCTTTCAATATTTTTTCTACTCCAATTCGCTTGCCGGACGGATGTTTTGCTTGCCACAGTCCAGGCAACGATCTGTGTTTCTGTTTAACTCCAATAGAAAGTTGCAAGAATCGCATATACGCATATATAAATTTCTGTCACTACCTCATCTCCACTTCTGCAATCAGACGTTTGTACAATCCCCTCCTGTTAACCATATAGTTTATAAGAAGCATCGTATGCACCCAGGTCTTCTTTCAAGTATTTGCTGTTCCGGTAGTTCATCGTCTGGTGCAGGATTCCCTTTGAACACATAGCACGGAATTTATAATCCAGAAGTGCCGCCGGCACGTAGAGAGCCTGAGCCGCCTGGAAGAAAGAGCGCTCCTCCAGCTGCTCCAATACTTCTGTGTCGGTCAGCAGCAGCTCTGCACAGAACAGGTTTGCCTCATTTTCTGTGACCGATGTAGAATCGAACACCTCCATCTCCTGAAAGCCGCCCATCATGGCAATTTCTTTATGTAGAACGGCGTGACCCAGCTCGTGGGCAATCAATATTCTCTCTAAAACTTCATTCACGTTGCTATCTATCACGATGTTAGCGATCCGTGACTGGTAGAAGAAAAAGCCTTTGAGCTTCTTCTTTAAGTCCATCCTACGGATGCGGATTCCGAGACATTCGCACAAAGCGTAAGGGTCTCGGGTGTCATATTTTCGCTCCAGCACCTCGACAGCATGGATGATGTAATCCGTTGTATGCAATTCGTATCACCTCCGAAGCAACTGATAATCTCCGTATGTATCATCCTACCACAAATGGTGTCCTAAAAAATTCCCAGCGGATTATCTCTTATCCTCGGAGCGGTGCTTTCTGTATTTCTTTGGTGTGAACTTGGCGCTTGCCTCTGCTTTGGATTCCAGATATACCTCCATTAGCGCCCGGAAGAACACCTCTTTTGCTTCGTCATCCAGATCGCCGCCGGCCAATAGTGCTTTTGTTCTCCCAATGACGTCCTGGGCCTCTTTTGCGCCTCGATAGCCATGCTTGGACTTCGCCGATGCGATAAACAGCTCCTCATCTATGTGGCTCTGTGTGTCGGTTGTTTCCTCGTCCAGCAGATAAGCTGTGGTGACATTAAGAGCCTGCGCCAGTTTATTTACGTTGCTCATCCGTGGAATGGTTCCCGTCTGTTCGTAGGTATAAAGGGAGCGCTCTGAGATTCCGGTCATCTTTGAGAGCTCCGCCTGCGATAGATTCAACGCCAGTCTTGCCGCTTTCACTTTTTCTCCGAAAGTCATCTTCCCATACCGCCTTTCAAAAAAATTCTGCAAATTCATCCTGCAACTTCCGATTACCTATTGACAAACTTCCGGTATTTGCTATAATGAAGCCAGAAGTTTTCTTCTGGTTAATTATAAATCGGAAGTTAGCGAAAGTCAAGAGAAATCGGAAGAAACCTTCCGATTTACCTGTATAACCGGAGGAGGTGTGAAGATGGACAGAGTTATCCTTCACTCAGATATGAATAACTGCTACGCCAGTATCGAACTGCTGCACCGGCCTGAACTGCGAGGAAAACCTCTCGCCGTGGGCGGAGACCCGGAGGCCAGGCATGGGATTGTTCTGGCAAAAGACCAGCTGGCAAAGAAAGCAGGCGTCAAAACCGGGATGGCACTCTGGCAGGCCAGACAGGTTTGCCCAGAGATTGTGTTTGTCCCGCCCAGGATGGATTTGTACTTGCGATTTTCCCGGCTGGCTCATGAGATTTACGGAGAATACACCGACCAGCAGGAAGCCTTTGGCGTGGACGAGTCCTGGTTGGACGTAACAGGCAGCTGCTCAATTAAGGGCAACGGCATGACAATTGCAGAGGAAATACGGCAGAGAATCAAGCGGGAGCTTGGCATTACAGTCAGCATCGGCGTGAGCTGGAGCAAGATATTTGCGAAACTCGGCTCCGACTATAAAAAGCCGGATGCCATCACAAGATTTGGGCGTGACAACTACAAGGAGCTGGTGTACCCACTTCCGGCCAGCGATCTTCTCTACGTTGGTTCTAAGACGGAAGCCAAGCTGGCCCGGTATGGAATCCGCACCATTGGTCAACTGGCGGCGGCCGATCCGACGTTTCTCCACTCGTTTTTGGGAAAGATGGGCTATGTACTCAGCGCCTTCGCCCGTGGCGAGGATAGAACGCCGGTAAATCGGGAGAACGCAGAAGCCCCCATCAAGAGCATCGGTAACAGCACAACAACGCCGCGAGACCTTGTGAATGAAACGGACGTCTCTATCATTGTTCATCTGCTGGCGGAAAGCGTATCCGCACGGCTCCGGGAAAATAATTTCCTGTGCAACGTGGTAGAAATCTCCGTCCGGGACAACGGCCTGGAGAGCTTTACCCGCCAGAAGAAAGTAACCGTACCTACAGACATCACAAAAGAAATCGCGGATTCCGCAATGGAGCTGTTCCGGTTCCATTACAACTGGCGCAAGCCAATCCGCAGTCTGGGCGTCCGGGCTTCTTCTCTATCTCCAGCCAATACACCCTGGCAGATCAGTATGTTTACCGACCCGGAGTACCGGGAGCGCCAGCAGCGGATGGACAAAGCTGTGGACGAGATACGCAGGCGGTTTGGCTTTTACAGCATCCAGAGAGGTATCTCTATGTTGGACAGCACGTTGAAATCGTTAAATGCCAAGGAGGACAATATCGTTCATCCACATGGTTACATGGAATTTGGCAATCGCACCGGTGTGGACTACGCCATATAAGTGGAGGCTTGGGAGATGGAGCAGGATGTAATCAAGAAATATGTGCAGGTAGTGGCAAAATTTACGCCGGAGGGACAGCTGCTTCCCATGTGCGTACTCTGGGACGATGGCCGGAAATTTGAGATTGACCGGGTAAAGCAATGCGTCCGAGCTGCCAGCCGGAAGGCCGGAGGCGTGGGGTGGCGCTACACCTGCATGATTCGGGGGCAGGAAGCTGTTTTGTATTATGAGGATAACTTTAAGTGGTTTGTGGAGGCGAAAGTGTAGAGGGGGTAGATGGAGATGTCGAAATATCTTTCCCGTGCCGACCTTGAACGGATCGGCGGCACGGTTGTCAATCAATACTATCGGGCGATTGCGCCCCAGGGAACTCTGCCGGCACCGGTAGACCCGGTGAAATTGGCCAAGGTGGTGCTGGGGCTGGAAACTCATTATCTTCCGCTGAGCGGGGATGGTTCCATCCTGGGTATGGCCTGTTTTCAGGATACCATGCTGGAGGTGTACGATTTTGACGGAAATCCGTTTCAAGTGGAGCTGACCGGTCGGGATATTGTAATCGACTGCTCTTTGCTGGAAGATGGCAAACTCGGACGGCACAATTTTACCGCCGCCCATGAGCTGGCGCATCATATTCTTGTCCGGCTCTATCCAGAGGACTACAGAAGCCTCTTGAACTGCCGCACCCATATTCTGTACCGGGATACAAGGCGGTCGAGGGATTGGGTGGAATGGCAGGCGGACACAATGGCGTCGGTACTTATCATGCCAGAGGGGACAATTCAGAATTGCATGGAGATGTTCGGGCTTGGCAGGAAGCTGGATATGCTCAGTTCCGTCTGCCGGGCAAAAGAGTTTGAACGTTTTTGCGATATGGCTGCCTATTTGGGCGTATCGAAGAAGGCGTTGGCAATTCGGATGAAGCAGCTTGGGGTGCTGGGCGAGGAATATTTAGCCAATCCCACGGCCCCGATGGATATATGGAAAGACGAGGGAGAGGACGATGGATGAGAGCACAAACAGATCAGGCCAGTGCGCAAAAAATCTGAGAAGCGCACGGATTGTCCGCAGATGCCCCTATTGCGGCAGAAAACTCTATGAGAAGCTGGGCCGCTGCGACGGCATCATACAGATTAAGTGCCAGAAATGCGGAAAGGCCGTCAATATGAACCTGGCGCTCCGCAGGGTGCGGGACTAAGACGGAGAAACAAAATATCATTACCAAAGAAGTGCGAAGTGCATCTAAAAATTGAAGACACGAATTGACACCGAGCAAAGGGCCTTACCACGCTCTGGGGCGTCTGCCCCTCCGAAGCTATGCCAGAGACATAGATAGGGTGGTAAGAACGAGCACCAAATAGCCGGGCATTCAGCCAGAGGACAATTGTATCCTCTGGCGGATGTCTGGCTATTTTTTTGCCCTTTTTAGGTGCGTTTCGCTCCAGAGGAGCGAAGCGATGGTGTCAATTACAGAATGCTGGCTGACTTACGCCGCCAAATACCCGTGACCCCGGAATTTTGAAATCTATCAACTTTTCAAAATTTCGGAGGTTACGATATGGGATTCAACTATGGATTGGAAAAGAAGAAATTTGACCAGGAATGGAAAAAGCTCCGCAGGGAGTATCGGGCTGCCGGCATGGATGAGGCGGCCATCGAGGCCATGTATGCGTTTGACTGGAAGGGCTTCAATGCGGAGCGGGCCTATCAGAACCACACTCAGAGGATGCCGTTCCAGCAGTTCGACGATGACGGCGATACCGCTGGTGAGGATGCATCTGCACTGTTGGTGAAATTTCTGGACGCATTTGCGGTGATGCCCCAGGAGACAGATGAAAGAAATCGCTATGGATGGCTTGACGAAGTGGAATCGGAAGCGCTGTATGCCCGCCTTCAGAAACTCTCTGATGATGACATTGATTTGCTGACTCTGTATGTGTTTGAAGGATTTAGTGTGGTTGAGATTGCCGCCATGAAGGGCATCGCACATCAGAATGTTAGCAAGAAAATCCGGCGCATCAAAAAATTCTTGAAAAACTTTTAAGGCAGGGGTGCAAAAACGGCCTTCTCGATGCCTACCCCCTGAGAGGACAAGTTCTCAGGGAATCCCCATAACAGGGCTGACCGGGATTTGGTTTTCTCGTGAACTTTGAAAACCGAATACCCAGTCATCAGGAAATCCTGAGTTTTCAGGAGAACATCCCTGTCCGCAATAGCCTGACCAGCGGAGCGCCACGATCCCCAGCAACGGGAGGAGCGATTCATCCGACTGAAAATACCAAGCTGCACTTGGTTCGGCGATGACGGCGGGCAGGAACAATGGTACTTCCGTAATTCGCGGCCCGGCCATAAAGAAGGCGGGGAGGTTAGATTCCTATGAGAGCAGTCTCGCAAGCTGCCGCCTGATGATTCCCACCGGTTCCGGGGTGTCGAGGACAAATTGGGACCAAAAGACGCTATCAACATTTACCGGACAGCCGTATCAGCATTTTGCTGTGCGGCTGTCTTTTACATACCAAGCAAAGGAGAGATGAATATGAACAAAGACTTCCATGACTTCCATAGAGGAGAGATTTATTATGCAGACCTGAATCCGGTCTACGGCCATGAACAGGGCGGCACCCGTCCGGTGCTGGTGCTCCAAAACGACGTGGGCAACTATTTCAGCCCCACGCTGATCGTGACCCAGGCAACCCGGCGCACCCACAAAAAGCCGTCTCAGCCCACCCATGTGGTGCTCACCGATGTGGAGGGGCTGGAACCGTCCCTTTTCATGCTGGAGCAGATCCGCACCATTGATAAGCGACGGATTCGCCAGTATGTGGGGCGGCTCACCGACGAGCAGATGGCAAAGATTGATGCCGCTCTGCGCAGCAGCCTTCAGCTCCGTGACGAGGATTTCCTCCCCACAGAAATGGAGGCTCCGTGATGGATGACAGATATTTGATGTGCCTTTGCCCCAGATGCCGCCAGTATTTCAGGATGCCGGCGGATACCGGCTGAGGCGCGCCCGCTTCCCCCAGGAGACGAAAGAAATTTGCACCTACTGCCAGACACAGTATGGCTATGACTATTATGTCGAATCAGCGAATACAGGCGATGCCGAATAAGTCGGGAGGTTTGTGTCAGTTCTTCTTTCGTCCGCATTGTTCCAAGCATGGAGCAGTGAGGATTCGCATAGTTATGAACGAGACTGTAAAAAGGAGGGGCTGTATGCAATCTGTGTCTGTCACGAATATGAAAAATATCGACCTTGCCACAGTAGACCGGGATGCGCTGGTGGACATCCGGGATGTGAAGGTCAACACGGCACTTCCCAAACGGGAACGTGCCATTGATTTTATCCGCCAGATTCGGAATCCCTACTGTTATAAGCACGGCAAATATGTCGTAAAGGTCGGATTCTCCGACACGGAGGTGTCGCTGGAGGAACGCCTTGCGGGGTATATCCGCTCCAAGTGCTGACATCCTCGACAGGACGGGACGGAACCCATAAAATAATAGCAGGACTAAAACGACGCTCCCAGCTCGGTGGTTTTGCTTCCATACTGAGAAAGGAGTGTGCAATCATGCTTACTATGCAAAAAAAGATTTGGAATGCCACCCTCTATCTCCGTCTGTCCCGTGACGATGGTGATAAGGAGGAATCCAACAGCATCACCGGGCAGCGGGAGCTGCTCCGTGATTACATATCGCAGAGGCCCGAACTTCGGGAATATGCGGTAAGAGTTGACGACGGTTTCAGCGGTTCGACGTTTGAAAGGCCGAGTTTCCAGAAGATGATGGAGGATGTGAAGGCCGGCAGGACCGACTGCATCATCGTCAAAGACCTATCTCGCTTTGGCCGTAATTACCTGGACGCCGGCGAGTATATCGAGAAGATATTTCCGTTCTTGGGCGTCCGGTTCATCGCTGTCAACGACAATTATGACAGTCTCGGAGATAAAAAAGCCTCCGACGACCTCATCATTCCGTTCAAAAACCTCATAAATGAAGCCTATTGCCGTGATATTTCGGTAAAGATTCGCTCCCAGCTTGAAATCAAACGGAAGAACGGGCAGTTTCTCGGCTCCTTTGCCGCTTTCGGGTATCTGAAAGACGAGCAGAACAAAAACAAGCTGGTGGTTGACCAGTACGCCGCCGATATTGTCCGGGATATTTTCAAGTGGAAATTAGAGGGCGTCAGCCCCCAGGATATAGCCGACGCTCTGAACAAGCTCGGCGTCCTTTCTCCTATGGAATACAAACGCTCCCTTGGAATGAAGTTTACCACTTCCTTCAAGACCAGCGCAAAAGCCTTATGGTCTGCGGGAACGATCATCCGCATCCTGAAGAATCCCATATATACCGGTGTTCTTGTACAGGGTAAGGAGACCACGCCAAGCTATAAGGTGCACAAGCGCATTACCAAAGATAAGAGCGAGTGGACGGTCATCGAGGACAGCCATGAAGCAATTATCTCCCAAATTGATTTTGACAGCGTTCAAAAGGTGCTGAAATGCGATACCCGCCGCAGCCCGGGTGGAAAAGCGGTCGGACTGTTCAGCGGTATGGTTTTCTGCGGCGACTGCGGCGCAAGCATGGTACGTAAGACCGTTCCCGCAGGGAATAAGAAATATGTGTACTATGTCTGTTCCGCCCATAAGCAGGATAAGAGCTGCTCGCCCCACCGCATGAGGGATATTGCTTTAGAGGAAATCGTCCTGGACAGCCTGAAACAGCATATCCGCGATGTGGTGGATATGAGCGAGCTGCTTGCGATTACCGATACCGCTCCGCTGCGTACCGCGCAGGCCCAAAAGGTGCAGAGACAGCTTGATAAAAAGCGGGAGGAATATGAGAAGCTCCAAAAGCTGCTGATGTCTCTTTATGAAAACCTTGCGGACGGCATCATCGACCGGGAGGAATATACACGGCTCAAGGCGAGCTTTACAGCCCGTGCCGACGAAACGGAAAAGCAGATGGACGCCCTGAGAGAACAGCTTGAAGATATACAGAATCACGGTGCGGAAAATGCCTGGATGAACGAGTTCACCAAGCGGCAGGGGCTAACTGCCCTTGACCGGGCCGTGGTGGTGGCCCTGATTGACAAGATACTGATTCATTCAAACGATGCAGTGGAAATCATCTACCGATGGCAGGATGAATTTGCCTGGCAGCTCGATATTCTTCGGAGCGCAAAATTGCAGGAGGTCGTGTAAATGGCAAGAACCAAACGAAAGATAAACCCGCTTGTACAGGCGGCGGAACCTGCTGCCCCTGCGGCGAAAGTTTATAAGGCAGCCGCCTATGTCCGCCTGTCCGTGGAGGACAGCGGCAAACCCGGCGCTGATACGATTGAGGGGCAGAAAGCCCTGCTGACCTCTTTTATTGAAACCAAAACGGATATGGAGCTGGTCGCCCTATTCTGTGACAATGGGCGGACGGGGACGGACTTCGACAGACCCCAGTTTGAAAAGATGATGGAGGAAGTCCGCAAAGGCCGTGTGGACTGCATCGTGGTCAAAGACCTGTCCCGCTTTGGCCGTAACTACAAGGAGACCGGCAACTATCTGGAACGCATTTTCCCGTTCCTCGGCGTCCGGTTCATCGCTGTCAACGACAACTTCGACACGCTGACCGCTGAGCGGACCCAAGATGGCTACATCGTGCCGCTGAAAAATCTCATCAACGAGGTTTACAGCAAGGATATATCCAAGAAATCCGCTTCCGCACTTCATGTAAAGCAGCAGCGCGGCGAGTTCATCGGGGCGTGGGCACCGTATGGATACCGCAAAGACCCCGATGACAAGCACCACCTTGTCATCAATGAAGAAACAGCCCCCACGGTTCGCAGGATATTTCAGTGGCGCTCCGAGGGCGTCAGCGTTGTCCAGATTGGCCGCAGGCTCAATGAAGCCGGCATCCTTTCCCCGGCAGCATATCTCTATGAGACCGGAGAGGTAAAAACGGAAAAATATAAGGGTGTGCCCTGGCACACGCAGGTCTTAAAGAACCTGCTCTCCCATCCCGTTTACATAGGTCACATGGTTCAGGGAAGAAAAAAGCAATCCTTCTATGAGGGAAAGCGGCAGACCTATGTGGACGAAGCCGAATGGGTCATCGTCCGGAACACCCATGAACCGTTAATCGACTGCGAGACCTTTGAAAAAGTGCAGCAGATTGCCGGGCAGAAAAAGCAGGAGTATCACGAAAAACTCGGCAAATACGCACATTTGAAGCACTCCGAGAACGTCCTGCGAGGGCTTGTGTGGTGTCCGAATTGCAACAGGCCAATGGTTCGCTACAAGAATGTGAGCCATGGTCAAAAGCTGTGGTACACCTATGTCTGCCCCGGCCATGCCGATGACCCTGCCCGGTGCCCCTTTGTAAGCATACGGGAGGAAGAATTGCAGGAAGTTCTCTTTGCTGCGCTTCAATCACAGATTCAGGTTGCTGCTGATTTGGAGGATGTGGTTAAGCGGCTGAACGCAGAACCGAAATTCCGCAGGCAGCGTTCTGAGGCCGCCGCAAAACTCGAAGCGGCAAGACGCACTTTGAAGCGCAGCCAGTCCTTGTATGACAGCCTGTATCAGAACTATGTGGAACAGCTTATGACCGAGCAGGAGTATGTGACTCTCAAAGCGAGGTACAAGGCGGAAGCGGAAGAAGCCGAACGGATGATTGCTGCTTTGGAGCAGGAACAGCGGGAAGGCAAGATCTATACCGCAGAAAACCGCTTTCTCACGGAGTTCCGCACCTTTATGGGGGCAGACACGCTGACGAAAGAAATGGCGTCTGCGCTTGTGGAGCGCATCTATGTGGACGCCGGCCGGAACATTGATATTCGCCTACGCTATCGGGATGAATATATGGCACTACTGAAATTCGTAGAAGGGAGGGCTGCTGTATGAGGGTGGCGATGTATCTTCGCCTGTCCAGTGAGGACGGAGACTTAAAAGATACCGGAAAAGCGGAATCCGAGAGTATTTCCAATCAGCGGGGACTGTTGCAGAACTTTATCAGCAGCCACCCAGAGTTCAACGGTTGGGAGGTTTCAGAGTTCTGTGACGACGGTTGGAGTGGAAAAAACTTCGAGAGGCCGGATTTTCTCAGAATGATGGAGCAGGTCAAGCAGAGCCGAGTACAATGTATCGTGGTCAAAGACCTATCCAGATTTGGCCGTGATTATCTTGTGGTCGGCAACTACATCAGCCGGGTATTCCCGTTCCTGGGCGTCCGGTTCATCGCCGTCAATGATGGCTTTGACAGTTCCAGGCCGCAGGATATCGACAGCCTGGATACTTCCTTCAAGACGTTGATTTATGACCTGTACAGCCGAGAGCTTTCCTCAAAAGTCAAAAATGCCAAGCGTATGCGGGCAGAGAAAGGGCTGTTCCTCAGCCCCTTTGCCCCATACGGTTATGTGAAAGACCCGGAAAACAAAAACCGCCTCCTCGTTGACGAGCAAGCAGCGGCGATTGTCAGAAAGATTTTCGCATTGACGATTGACGGAGTAAAACCTACGGAGATTGCCGCCATGCTCAATCGTGAGGGCGTTCCCACGCCGATGTTGTACAAGCGGGCGGCGGGCTGCTCCCGTGAGCGATGGCCGAGCATCCATGAGGAAAACTTTTGGACGCAAGGCAACATCTTCAAAATCCTCCGTGACGAACGCTATATCGGGAAATGCGTCTACGGCAAGCGTGAGCGCGATGCGGTGGGCAACCGGCACACGGTCAAGCGGAGCAAGACTGATTGGGTCATCGTGGACGAGACCCATGAGGGGATTGTTTCAAAGACTGACTTTCAGAAAGCCGCAGGCCGCATGAAGGAGTACAGGGAATTTGTTCCGTGCATATCCGAGCGGAACCCGCTCCGCAAGAAAGTGATCTGCGGGATTTGCGGTCATGCCATGTCGCTCTCCAACACAAAGAACGCAAAGTACCATTGCCGCACGTCTCATTTGGAAGCAGGTTTCGGGTGTACTTCCGAGGGGATATTGCAGGCAGATATCCACGAGATGGTCGTTACACTGATTCGCACCTATGCCGCCTATGCGGTCAGTCTGGAGCACCTGCTTCTGTTGCAGAGGGAACGTATCCAGGCAGAGAAAAAACAGGCCCGCCGTGAGCTTGCCGTTTTGCAGAGCCGGAAAAATCAGTTGGAAAAGGCGCTCCAGGACCTATATGAAAAGCTGATTGACGGCACCATCGACAAAGAAACCTATCTGTCCCACAAGGCGAGCAATCAGGCCAAGGCACAGGAGCTTTCCGAGCAGATGGAGCGGTTGGAGAAATCTTCGCAGGCTGCTACCGAACAAGGCGGAGCCTTTATCGAAAAGTATCGTGAATACACTGAGCTGGAAAATCTGACCGCAGAGGTTGCAAACGATGTGGTGAAGCGTGTGACCGTGTACAAGGACGGCGGCATTGAAATCGAGCTTGCCCTGCGTGACGAGCTGGAAAAGCTGCTGGCCTGCATCGAAGCGGTCGATGCGGCTTCCTGAAGCAAAACCGCAGAAATGCGCCAAATTTATTTAGTCCTTACTTGACAGCGGCTGACGATGGATACAGCGGTACGAATTTTGAACGCCCGGATTTCAAACGGATGATGCAGGACATAGAGAATCGGAAAATCAACTGTATTATCGTCAAGGACTTATCACGATTCGGCAGAAACTACATTGAAACGGGCCGTTATCTGGAAAGAATCTTTCCGTTCATGGGTGTGCGCTTCATCGCCATCAACGATCATTATGATAGTGCGGAAGAAAACGATGATAAGGGACGTATCCTGATTCCGTTCAACAATCTTATCAACGATACCTATTGCCGTGACATTTCCATGCGTGTCAGAAGTCACTTGGATGTAAAACGGAAAGAAGGACAGTTCATCGGCAGCTTTGCAGGATACGGGTATCAGAAAGACCCGAAAGACAAGAATCATTTGATTATAGATGAATACGCGGCGGGCATCGTGCAGGAAATCTTCAAGCTGAAGCTCAACGGGATGAGCGCACAGCACATTGCAAACCATCTGAATGAATTGGGAGTTTTGCCGCCAAATGAGTACAAACGAGCCAGCGGATTCAATTATACTTGCGGATTTCGAGCGGGACTGAACCAGAAATGGACGGTGGTATCGGTCAATCGGATTCTGAAAAATGAATCCTATACGGGAACCTTGATTCAAGGCAAACGTCGGAAAATTAACTACAAAATAAAAAAGAGTCAGGATGTTGGGACTGATAACTGGATTCGTGTCGAGGGAACACATGACGCGATTATCAGTAGAGGTGAGTTCCAACAGGTGCAGCAGTTGATGGAATTGGATACACGCACTTCACCTAGTCAGAAAACAGTATATCCATTATCAGGCTTTCTGCGCTGCGCTGACTGCGGACAGAACATGATTCGGCGCACGGTGACAAAGAAAGGAAAGAAATATCAATACTATCACTGTTCTACCTATAAGAATGGCGGAGATTGCACTCCGCACATGATAAACGGCGAGAAGCTGGAAGGAAGTGTTTTGGCGGCAATCCGGCATCAGGTTGCACTTCTTGTTGAAGCAGAACAGGTGTTATCTCATGCAGACCTGGCAAGCGGTGAACAGATTGGCGTAAAAATTTTGGATGGACAAATCAATGCACTGGAAGCGGAATTGGAACGATACCGTAATTTGAAAGTTCGGCTGTATCAGGATTTCTGCGATGATGTTGTCAGCAAGGAAGAGTACAGTGAGATGAATGCCCGGTTTGCGCAGAAGATAAAAGAGGCGCAAGACAAAATTCAGGCGATTCAGGATAAAAAGCAGGAGGCGGTCAAGCATGACACAATGCTTCCCGGTTGGTTGGAAGAACTGAAACAGTACCAGCACATTAAAACGCTGGAACGGCGGGTGGTGGTAGAACTAATCGACCACATCGACATTCATAGTAAGGAAGAAATTGAAATTCACTTCTGCTTTGAGGACGAACTACACAGCATTACAGAAAAATTCATGGAATATCAGGCGCATAACGGGAAAGAGGTGGCAGAAGAATGAGGTGGGTAAGTTACACACGTTCAATCTCCAGCAGGATCGGAGAAGAAAATCCTGCCAATACGATTGCAGAACAGAATGCAAATATTGAACAATACTTGAAAAATAAAGGGTACAGAATATCAGAAAAGTACAGTGACCGCAAGAGATCGGCAGAAGCAGCCGATGGTTTTGATCGAATGGTGCAAGACGGCATGACACAAAAATTCGATGCGGTTGCCGTTGATTCCATCTTCCGTTTTGGCAAGACATTGCCATTTGCCATTGAGGTATTACAGAAAACTTTTTATCCGGTTGGTATTCAGTTTGCTGTTGTTGAGGATGATTTTTGCAGTACAGACCGAACAGCGGACGAAGTGGAACAGTATTTTAAGGAAAAGGCCATTGAGAAAATCCGATTTGAATTTATAGCGAACAGACAGGACAGCTTTGAAAAAGGAGTGCTGACACATCGGCAGGCAAAGTATGGATATGACATATCAGAAGATCGTAGGAGCTTTGTGCTTGATTCGGAAAGCGCACCGATTGTAAAACTGATTTTCCAGATGTATCTCGAAGAAATGACGTTTCAGGAGATTGCAGAGGCATTGGACGCACAAAATGTCCCATCGCCGCAAATTCAGATGACTCGAAATAAAAAGGTGACGAGGAAAACAAAATGGCCTGTCACGACAATTCGCTCTATTCTGGTGAATCCACTCTATATCGGAAAGCTCACATTGAAGCTGTCCGGTGCTGAGAAGAAGATGGAAGTTCCACCAATCGTATCAGAGGAAGATTTTCAAAAGGTGCGGGAAAGAATCAATGATTCGGTTAAACTTCCTGCTCCTAAACGGAGATCAACGCCCAATATCCTTATCAAGAAAATATATGACCGGGCAAGTGGAGAACGCTTGTTGTGCAGAACGACTGAGGACGAAACAAGGCAGATATATTCTTTTGACAGAAAATATAAGTGCTTTAGTGGGAAAGCACCCTATATTGAAAGCACTGAAATTTTTGATGCGATTCGATCTTCATTGAAAACAGCGCAGGAGCAGGCAAGATATATTGGCAGATTACTGGAATCGGACAAAGATGAAGTTAAGCGATGCCAGAATATTGTGCTTCAGCCTTATAGGGAACAGGCAAGAACACTTATGGATGCGCTGTCTGAAAAAGATGTTGAGAGAACTGCTGTCTACCGGAAATATGAAAGATGTGAAATGGAACAAGAGCAGTTGGAGGATTTTGAATCTCGGTATCAGGCAGAAATAGAAGAACTGGAAGCAGAGTTCAAGAACATTATGATGAAAGTTTCCGTAATAGAGAAGGCGTTCAGTTATGTAAATCCATGGCTGACAAAATTTCAAGACCTTACGACTCCTGAAATACTGGAACGGACGCACATCAAAAAATATGTGGAGCGGGTTTGGATTGATGATTTTAAGCGAGTAGAGGTTGTTTTGAAAGAGGAAGAATGGACAAGATTCTTCCCGGAGGAATGGATGAGAACCAGAAAGGAAAATTAAAATGGCTAGAAAGAGCAGAAAAAACATAATGCCGCAGAGTGCCGCACCGGAGATTCGTATTTCCGAAGAAGTCAATCTTCTGCGTACAGCAGCGTATGCACGATTATCGTCAGAGAACAGCGGACATGAAACAGAAGATACCCTGAATACGCAGATTCTGCAAATCCATAGTTATATCAAGGAACATCCAGGGCTGACTCTGACGGATACCTATGTGGACAATGGATTTACAGGAACAAACTTTGACCGCCCGGAGTTTGAGCGTATGATGCAGGATGTGCGGACAGGGAAAATCCAGTGCATTGTGGTTAAGGATTTGTCCCGCTTTGGTCGTGACTACATTGAAACAGGCAACTATCTGGAAACGATTTTTCCGATGCTGCATATCCGGTTTATTGCTATCAATGATGATTTTGACAATATCCGGCAGTCGGATGTGGACAGTCTTGCAGTTCCCATCAAGAACATGGTAAACAGCCTGTACGCAAAGGACATTTCAAAGAAAATTGGGCTGAGCTACCAGATGCGTAGGGAAAAAGGAATCCCTACTTCATGGTGTGTGCCGTATGGCTATCGCATGAATGAACAGAAAAGTCAGTATGAAGTGGCAGATGAAGCAAAGTATGTGAAGTTGATTTATCAGTGGTATCTTATGGGGGTGAGTACGAACGAAATCGCCCGTAGGCTGGAATTTCTGGAAGTACCTCGTCCGAATGAACATCTGAATCGTAGACTGCACGAGGGACATGATACGACTTTCAATAAATGGCACTCCAGTTCTGTTCTCCGTATTCTGGATAGTCAGGTATATATCGGAAATTTGGTAACGGGAAAAACCCGGACTGCCTCTTATAAAGGAATTGGGCTGCACCCGGTAGATAAGGAAGAATGGCATATTGTGGAAAATGCTCATGAGGCAATTATCTTGAAGTTCGATTTTGAAATCGTGCAGGAAAAAAGAAACCGGAACAAGGAAAAACGCAATAATGCAATGGCTCGTTCAGAGCAGGTGCGGGCAGAGTGTAGGAATCACTTTGCAGGCATGGTTTTTTGCGGCTGTTGTCGGCGCAGCATGACATTTGTGCGTCAGGTGCATAAAACGGAAGAGGAAAGCTATTTCGGAGTATTTCAGTGCAAGAGAAAGAAGGGGACAACACCATGTTCCTATCATACTGTGCCAGAAAAAATGCTTATGATGGTAGCAATGAAGCAGATTCATCATCTGGTTTCTACCATGTGCGAAGAAGAAAAGATGGTAAAAGAAATGCTGAACAACGGTGGTCTGGATTCCACCCGTTCTATCAAGGTGAAGGAAAACTCGATTGCATTTCGGATTCAGGAAACCGAAGAACGGCGGCTGCGCTTATATGAGGACTATAAGGCGGAAATTCTGGATGAAGAAGAGTATAGTCGGTTAAAAGAACACTATATTGCCGAAAAGCAGCGGTTGGAACATGAACTGCAAAAGCAGCGGCAGCGGTCATTGGAACTTGAAAAGAGAACGAGAATTTGCGATGAACAGATGGAACGGATGCGGGCTATTCTGAATCAGAAAGAATTTGATGAAGAACTGGTACATGAGCTTATCAAGAAAATCTATGTAGGCATCGACAATTCGGTAGAGATCGAGTTTAAGTGCAGTGACCCGTATCAAGAGGTTCTGGCATTTGTGGCGGAGGTGCAGAATGAATAATAAGATTGCGATTTATCTTCGATTATCTCTGTCAGATGGAGATTTGAAAAAGGGAAGCAAGGATGAGAGCAATAGCATTGAAAACCAGCGGCTTTTGCTCCATTCCTATATTGAAAAGCAGGATGATCTCCCAGGCGAAATTGTGGAGTATGTAGATGATGGCTATACTGGAACGAACTTCAATCGTCCGGCATTTCAGAAGATGATTATTGACCTGAAGAAAGGGGAGATAAAGACCATAGTGGTCAAAGATTTGTCCCGGCTAGGGCGTGATTATATTGGCGTGGGCGATTATGTTGAGCAGATTTTTCCATTGATGGGTGTCCGCTTTATAGCAGTGAACAATGCCTTTGACAGCATGAAGCTGAACAACGGCACTCCGGGCATCGAAGTTGCAGTCAGCAATCTGGTGAATAATCTGTATAGCCGTGACATTGGAAAAAAGGTTCGTGCGGCATTGGAAGTGAACTGGAAAAGTGGCAAAGCTACATCTGTTAATGTACCGTTTGGTTACGTCTGGAATGGGAAAGGCAATCAGCGATGGGCGATTGACCCAGAAGCAGCGGCCTGCGTCCGAAAGGTGTTTGATTTGGCATTATCTGGGCGCAATACAACGCAGATCGCCTATGCGATGAATGAATTGGGCTTGCCGACACCAGGATTGTACTCTAAACGGAAAAATACCATAGTAGGCGGCAATGCAATTATAGCCCCGGAGAGCGAAATACTTTGGAATCCAGGAATCGTCTGGAGGGTGCTGCGGCGGTACGAATATACTGGGGCTTTGGTGATGGGCAGAAGGAAGAAACTTGATGTGAATACTACGGCGTTCCGCACCTTGCCGGAAGATAAATGGATTATTACGGAGAACACCCATGAAGCGATCGTTACAAAAGATGAGTATTATCAGGCGCAAAAGGCAATCCGCAATGTTGCTCCAATCCAATACAAGACCGAAGATGATTTTGCTCTGAAAGGCAAAATATGCTGCGGAAACTGCCTGAGACAGCTCCGGCATGAGAAGCAGTATGGCGAAATGGTATTCTGTTGCGGTCACAAAAGGTCAGTAGGAAAATTCTCGCACTGCTATTCAGGCTATTACAGAGAGCAGGCGGTCAATTCAAGAGTTGCCCGCGCTATAAAAACGGTATTTACAGCATTGGAAGTTGTGAATCAGGGAATGCAGGAGAAAAAATCCATAACCTTGCAGTGTGTAGATGTTGATGATTTGAAAAAGCAGGCAGAAATGATTCGGGCAGAGCAAATTAAACTCTATGAATCGTATGCAGATGGGATTCTGACCCGCAATGAATATCTGGAAAAGAAGAAAGGACTTGGGGAAAAGCTGGCAGATTTGCAAGAGAAGATTCGTATAGAAGAGGAAGAGCAGGAAACCGCAGATGAACTGGATGAGGAAATCCGCAGCCTGACAAAGCAGGCAAGTCAAAAAACATACATAGGAGGTCTGACCAAGGAATGTGTGGATGCCTTTGTCAGCATGGTTTATCTGTATGACGATCAGACGATGAAAGTTGAGTTTAACTGTGAGGATGTGATTCGGAGAGCATTGGAAAAGTATGGTGCATAACCGCATAGAAACAGCGAGGTGAGCAAAAAAGAATGCCCGTCTGGTTGAGAGGATTCGCAAATCTTCTCGATCAGGCGGGCATTTCATTCCGTAGGAATGGAGATTAGTCGTTATGTACGGTCTTTTCCCAACGATGGAAAACAGCTTCAAAGAAGTCGTGACCAAGGACTCCTTCACCAATAGGGCCGAACTTCTCCCGATAGGATTTAAGAATAGCCGTAAAGTCTGGATTTTGAAATCCAGTATATTTGTCAAGGGAACACAGCTTTTGATAATCAGGAAAATAGGAAAGCAGTTCGCTGTCGGTCTTTTCTTCAAAGATGTTCATGGTATTTCCTCTTTAGAAATTTAAACTATCTACCCATGCGGACAAATCGGCTTTGGTTGAGGAAGCGTTAAATACCTTTCCATGTAGGAGCTTGGAACCAGGGCAGCTAGGAGCAAGCTTTTCATTGGTCTTGCCCATATCGCTGCTACCGGAAGTGGCGAATGGAATAATGGTTTTATTCTTTAGGTCATAGCTTTCCAGAAATGTATTGATGATTGTAGGGGCAACGTACCACCAGATAGGAAATCCGACAAAAATCGTATCGTATTCATCCATGTTGTCGCGTTTGGCGGCGATGGCAGGGCGGAAGTCGGGATTGCTCATTTCAATAGTGCTGCGGGATTTCTTATCCATCCAGTTCAGATCGGCTTTTGTGTAAGGGACTTCGGGACGGATTTCAAAAATGTCTGCACCGATGGCATCTGCTAAATCTTCGGCAACTTTTGCGGTAATGCCGCTGGCAGAAAAATAGGCAACAAGCTTTTTGCTCATGACAATGCACTCCCTCAATATTTGATTTGATAATAGTATAGCACGGCACGGGAGGGGTATCAAGAAGTGAAATGAAAGCAAAATTGCTTGGAAAATATTGGTGTCTCAATAGTTGGATTTGGATAATCATAACTTTGATATTGTATCTTAACTTAAAATGAGTTATAATACAGAAAAAGAGTTATAAATGGAGGCGATAGAGTGGAATACCTTAAGCGGGTTTTAGGAATTGAAGTGCTATATGAAAATAAAGCTTTAGAGCATTTGCCAAACTTCATCAGTACAAGGTATGATTCACAGAAAGTATCTCTGAATGGTCAAAAAACCGTTTTTTTGTATCCTAAAACCGAATTGGAGCAGGTGGAAACATTAAAAAAGCATCTGGAACGTGTGAAAAAGGTTGCGGATTGTCCTGTGATTTTAGTATTGGAACAGATCACTGCACGGCAGAAAGAGTATTTGCTTCGAGAGAAAATAGCATTTATTGTGGATGGAAAGCAAATTTATCTGCCCTTTATGGCAGCATATTTGCAGGAACGCTGTGATGCAGAAAAGAGTGACAGAGAAGAAATCTTGCCATCGGCACAGATGCTGTTGCTTTATTTTATTTATGAGGGAGCAAAGGAGCTGTCCACAAGTCAAGCTGCAAAAGATTTGGATTTGACACCAACATCTATTTCCAGAGCTTCTAAACAACTTGAAGGAATGGGATTTCTGCGATCAAGAAAAATTGGAGTGCAGAAGATACTGTTTTCGGAAAACTCCGCCAAAGAGTTGTTTTACAAAGCAGAGAAAGTTCTGCTCAATCCTGTGAAAAGGACGGTCTATGTTCCATGCGAGGAAGTAAAGACTGAATTGTTGGAGAGCGGATATTCCGCATTGGCGGAGTATTCGATGCTCAATGCGCCTAGTGTTCGGTGCTATGCTTCAGAAAAAGTATCTCAGTGGAATTACTGCATGACCAAGGATTTACAGGACTCAAATTCACAGGTGACTGTTGAAATGTGGAGATATGACCCACGAAAATTATCGAAGGAAAAAATGGTCGATGGACTTTCTCTAGCATTATCGCTCAAGGAAGATGCAGATGAACGGGTAGAAGAAGCAGTAGAAGAAATGTTAAATAATCTGTGGAGGAAGATAGATGGTAACAGGGATTGAAAGCTTTAAGGAATGGTTCAAGGGTAACGAAAGCCAGTATGCAATTATCGGTGGAACTGCGTGTGACATCTTGATGACGGAAGAAGGCTTAGACTTCCGTGCAACAAAAGACATTGACCTTGTTCTAATTATTGAAGCCGTGGATGCGGCTTTTGGAAGAAAATTCTGGGACTATGTAAAACAGGCTGGATACGAACATTGTAATAAAAGCTCTGGTATGCCGCAGTTTTATCGGTTCAGTCACCCGATGTCAAACCGTTATCCAGCGATGATCGAACTGTTCACTAGAAAACTGGATGCAATTCAACTTCCAGATGATGCAGTATTGACACCGCTGCCAATGGATGAGGACATATCTAGCTTGTCTGCAATCCTTTTGGATGATGATTACTATGAGTTCTTGAAGCAGGGGAAAGTGACTGTTGATGGAGTGACGGTTTTGGATGCTGCATATTTGATTCCATTCAAGGCGAAAGCATGGATGGATTTGACGGATCGCAAAGAAGCTGGAGAACACGTTGATAGTAAAAACATTAAGAAGCATAAAAATGACGTTTTTCGATTGACTGAACTGATTGACCCTACGGTCAAGATTGCCACTCCCAGTGGCGTGTATGAGGATATGCAGAAGTTTGTTGATCGAATGAAAAATGAAACGGTTGATGTTAAACAGTTGGGGCTTGTGGGACGAACGAAAGAACAGATTCTTCAGGAAATAGGAGAATTATATGCTATACAATAATCAGTGAGTTATAGAATAAAACACTATCTTGTAAGGAAGTGATATAACATGGAAAAGAAATACCAAATTTTTATTTCGTCAACTTATAAGGATTTGATAGAAGCGCGTAGCAAAGTAAGGGATGCAATCCTGTCAATGATGCATTTCCCAGTTGGCATGGAGATGTTTAACGCTGCTGACGAAGAACAGTGGGAAATAATACAAGAGACGATTGATAGTTCGGATTATTATGTTTTGATTTTGGGACAGCGATATGGCTCTGTAATAGAATCTGGATCGGATGCTGGAATTAGCTATACGGAAAAGGAATTTCGCTATGCGAGAGAGAAGAAAATTCCTATTCTGGTATTCATAATTGATGATGATGTGGCAATTAAGCCGGAATTTATGGAAAAAGATCCAGAAAGTATAAAAAAGCTGGCTGATTTCAAGATAGAAGCTAAAAAAGGACGAACGGTACAGTGGTGGACTAATATTGACGAACTTGCTAGAGAGGTTTCAGAATCTTTACATCAGCAAATGGATCGAAAAAAGCGTCCAGGGTGGATAAGAGGAGATGCCTTTGATATTGAAGCAAGTCATGCGGAAATTCTCAGTTTGAATAAAAAGATAAGAGAACTTGAGCAGGAAAATGCTGAGCTGAAATCACAGATTGTAAAGAGGGTTCCTGAGTTGATGGCCGCAGTTGTGCTGGATCAACAGGAGGATGAAGAGGAGGATGAAAAAGGTCTTAAAACACATGGAAAATTGCTTATTGATAGCTCTGATAATGCATACAAAATCCAATTATATCATAATGATGGAGAATGCTACAAAAACAAGTATGAACCACTTGATTTAAGTTGCGTTGAATCATATTTGAAAAAGTATGTAAAAGAAAAGGACTTACAGGCTTATAATGCAGCACTACCGTCTGAAGAAGAAATAAATGATTATGTACACCAGATGAGTGTGTATAAGACAATAATAAACGGTGGTGTTGCGTTCAAGATAAGAGTGCTTAATAATGGAACAGCGAAGGCAACAGATATTAGAATCTCAATCGTATTTCCAAAGGGTATTTTTGTATATGATATTGATGATATTGAAAAAATGAAGGAACCGCAAGGACCAAAACTTCCGCCGAATCCTATTGAAAAGGCAGAGGAACGTTTTATGAACGACTCAAATCCAACATATGCTTTCTTGAAAAATAGTATAGATGGAATGCAACCATTCCGAAGCTTACCAGTCATAGACCCGGCAATTTTTAGCAACTCCCATTCTTCTGTATTTGAATCAATATCTATACGAGATAATTCGATATTGATTGAATGTGACCAGTTGCCACATAAAGATGATGCCGAGTTTGATGGAATATATATTGTTCCGGCTAGAAAAGGAAAATTCAAAGTAAGCGTTTCGCTGATGTGTTCGGAATATATTGAACCGGAAGTTCATGATATTGAATTTGAAATTGTCTAATAATTAAAATAAGTACGAATAAGCCGCATAGGGCTTCCCAATGGTTTTAACCCAATGGGAAACTTTATGCGGCTTATTTTTTTGCTTTTTTGAAAAAATTGTTGTCCCTATCTTGACATCAGGGGGATATGTTGGCCTTTCCATTGCTACGCTTCTCAGTCAGCACCACAAGGTAACTGCTGTGGACATCATTCCGGAGAAAGTTGAATTGATTAACAACAAGAAATCTCCGATTCAGGATGACTATATTGAAAAATATCTTGCAGAAAAGGAACTTGATTTAACCGCAACGCTTGATGCAAAGAAAGCATATAGTGACGCTGATTTTGTGGTAATTGCTGCACCTACAAACTACGATTCAAAGAAGAACTTTTTTGATACCAGTGCAGTAGAAGCCGTGATTAAACTGGTTATTGAGTATAATCCGGAAGCAATCATGGTAATTAAGAGTACGATTCCGGTTGGATTTACTGCCAGCGTTCGTGAGAAGTATCACTGCGACAACATTATCTTCAGTCCGGAGTTTTTACGTGAGAGCAAGGCTCTGTACGATAACCTGTATCCAAGCCGTATCATTGTGGGCACGGATGTGGAGAATGCCCGTCTGGTAAAGGCAGCACACACCTTTGCGGAGCTTCTGCAGGAAGGAGCCATCAAAGAGAATATCGACACTTTGTTTATGGGATTCACGGAAGCAGAGGCAGTCAAGTTGTTCGCTAATACATATTTGGCTCTGCGCGTGAGCTACTTTAATGAGCTGGATACTTATGCTGAGATGAAGGGGCTGAACACACAGCAGATCATCAACGGTGTCTGCCTGGATCCCCGTATTGGTACTCATTACAATAATCCTAGCTTCGGATATGGCGGATATTGTCTGCCCAAGGACACGAAACAGCTACTGGCAAATTACGCCGATGTGCCGGAAAACCTGATCGGGGCAATTGTTGAGAGCAATCGAACAAGAAAAGACTTTATTGCAGATCGTGTTCTGGAAATTGCCGGTGCCTATGGAGCAAATGACAGTTGGGATGAGAATAAAGAGAAAGATGTTGTGGTGGGTGTGTATCGTCTGACCATGAAGAGTAACAGCGATAACTTCCGTCAGAGTTCTATCCAGGGTGTTATGAAGCGCATCAAGGCCAAGGGTGCAACGGTCATCATTTATGAGCCTACTTTGAAGGATGGAGATACTTTCTTTGGTTCTGTCGTTGTGAATGATCTGGATCACTTTAAGGAAATGAGCAACGCGATTATTGCAAACCGTTATGACAAGTGTCTGGATGATGTGAAGGATAAGGTTTATACGAGAGATATTTTTCAGAGAGATTAACAATAAATGAGGGGATTAAAATGAAAGTAGTTATTCTTGCAGGTGGTTTCGGAACTCGCATTTCTGAAGAGTCTGCATTTAGACCAAAGCCCATGATTGAAATTGGCAGTATGCCAATTTTGTGGCACATCATGAAAATATATGCCGCCTATGGCTATAACGAATTTATCATCTGCGCAGGCTACAAGCAGCATGTAATTAAAGAATGGTTTGCGGATTATTTCCTGCATACATCGGATATCACTTTTGATTATACAAACGGAAACAACGAGATGATCGTTCACAACAAACACACTGAGCCCTGGAAGGTCACGGTGGTGGATACCGGCCTGAATACCCAGACCGGTGGACGGGTGAAGCGTATTCGGGAATATATCGGTGATGAGCCCTTTATGCTTACCTACGGAGATGCAGTAGGAGATGTGAATATTAAAGAACTGGTAGAGTTCCATAATGCACACGGGAAAATTGGTACGATGTCCATGTACAATTTCGGACAGAACAAGGGCGTCGTAGAAGCTGGAGCAAACGGTGTAATTGATGCATTTCGGGAGAAATCCGATATTGATGGAGATCTTATTAATATTGGTTTTATGGTATTCCAACCGGAACTATTTGATCTTATTGAGGGCGATGCTACTGTATTTGAAAAAGGTCCGCTGGCCAAATTGGTCGAGCAGAAGGAATTAGTAGGATATATCCACAAGGGATTCTGGCAGTGTATGGATACTTTGCGGGAGAAACAGAAGTTGGAAGAGCTATGGGAAACTGGTAATGCACCTTGGAAAGTGTGGGAGAAATAATGGATAAGTTTGACTTGAGTTTCTATAAAGGGAAAAGGGTGTTTATCACCGGACACACCGGTTTCAAAGGTTCTTGGTTGTGCAAAATCCTTACAAATGTCGGAGCAATTGTCACGGGTTATTCATTGAATCCGCCCACTAGTCCTTCTTTGTTTGAAATCGCAGGGATTGAACAGGATGTGAATTCTGTGATTGGGGATATCCGTGATTATAAGGCATTGAAGGTTGCTTTTGATGCGGTACAGCCTGAAATTGTGTTGCATCTGGCAGCTCAGCCCATTGTCCGTGACAGCTACAAAGACCCTGCCTATACATATGAAACGAATGTGATGGGTACGGTAAACATTCTGGAATGTATTCGTAACAGCAGTTGTGTGAAATCCTTCGTGAACGTGACAACGGACAAGGTGTATCTGAATAAGGAATGGGCATGGGGCTACCGGGAAAACGAGGAGTTGGATGGTTTTGACCCATACTCCAACTCCAAGTCTTGTTCGGAGCTGGTGACACATAGTTATAAGAACAGTTTTTTTGCAGACGGTCATGTAGCAATTTCTACTGCTCGCGCTGGCAATGTGATTGGTGGCGGCGACTTTGCCAATGACAGAATTATTCCGGACTGCATCCGAGCAGCTACGAAGCATGAGGATATTGTGGTGCGCAATCCATTCTCTACTCGCCCCTATCAGCACGTTCTGGAGCCACTATATGCATACTTGATGATTGCGGCAATGCAGTATCAGGACATTAAATATGCAGGCTATTATAATGTGGGTCCGGATGATGTGGATTGCTTCCAGACCGGCGCACTGGTGGATTTGTTTGTCAGCAAGTGGGGCGAAGGAATGAAGTGGGTAAACCACTATGACGGTGGTCCCCATGAGGCAAACTTCCTAAAACTGGATTGTTCAAAACTGAAGACAACGTTTGGATGGAAATCTCACTGGAATTTGGATACTGCCATTGAAATGGTAGTGGAGTGGAGCAAGTGTTGGGGCGAAGGCGGAGATATTCGTGCCTGCATGGATAGAGAAATAGATGTGTTTATGAAAGATGGGAAATGATGATGGAAAATGTAATCGTAACTGGAGCAAATGGTTTTATTGGCAAGACGTTGGTAAATGCGCTGCTTGAGAAGGGTTACCATGTGGTGGCACTGGATATTCGGTTTGATGATGTACTGGAGGATGACGAGAGAGTTACTTGTGTCAGTGTGATGAATAAGGAAGTTGCTACGCTAGCGGATGAAATTCCTCACCAGGAGTATCGATGCTTCTTCCATTTAGCATGGGCCGGCACCTCTGGCCCCGCTCGGGCAGACTATGCTGTTCAGTTGAATAACGTCAAGCTAGCTTGTGATTACATCAAGCTGTGTGGAGAGATTGGATGCAAACGGGTGGTTTACGCTTCCAGCATCAACGAGATGGAAACCTATGAGTACCTCCAGTCTGACGATATTGAGCCTGCTGGTGGCTACATCTATGGCACAGGTAAGCTGGCAGCTCACCTGATGGGCGAAACGGTAGCCAAGATTAATGGGATTGAGTTCATACCTGTGATTATTACCAACATCTACGGCGTGGGCGAGAAGTCCGCACGGATGATTTACACTTCCATCAACAAGCTGGTACATAAGGAGCACTGCTCTTTCACAGCAGGCTATCAGACCTACGATTTTATCTATATCACAGATGCAATCAACTCCATCATCGCTGTGGCAGAAAAGGGTAAGGCGTTTAATCGCTATTATATCGGTAGTGGAGAACCGAAGCCACTGCGGGAGTTCTTGCTTGAGATGAGGGATATTGTTGACCCGGAGGCAGAGCTTGGCTTGGGAGATATTCCGTTTAAGGGAGTGGACATTTCCTATGACCAGTTCGATTTGAAGAAAGTCGAACTGGATACCGGATATCGGAACGAGGTTCCGTTTGCAGAGGGCATTCGTATGACAGCAGAGTACGTTAGAGGAGAAGCATAATGGTACAGAAATTTGATTTTCAGGAACTAGATTTGAAGGGCGCGTATTTCATCAAGCCCTTCTATGCCACAGACAACCGTGGCGGTTTGATTAAGGACTATAACGTGGATACCTTCAAGGCTAATGGAATTGATCATGACCTCAAAGAGGTGTTCTATACCATTTCTAAGCGTGGCGTGATTCGGGCAACCCACTTTCAACTGGTAAAACAGCAGCCCAAGTTGGTGCGCTGTATTTCCGGTCATGTCTATGATGTCATCGTGGATTTGCGCCCGGATTCCCCGACTTTTGGACAGTGGCGCGGCTTTCACTTGACTGGCGAGAATACCAATATGCTGCTGGTTCCCAAGTTCTTCGGCCACGGCTATCTGGTGATTGAGGACTCCATTGTCAGCTATAAGTGCGCGGAAGTATTCTATGGCGAAGGCGATTCTGGTATCATGTACAATGACTCAGATATCGGCATTGAATGGCCTTTTGAGTTGATTGGAGGGAAAGAAAATTTGATTGTCAGTGAGAAGGATTTGAATTTGATGAGTTTTCAAGAATATATGAGAAGAACAAAATAAACTGTAAGGGGGGCGAATGTTATGGATATTAAAATACTGGTTTCGACACACAAACCATATATTATGCCCAAAGATGTCTCTCTATATTTGCCCATCCAAGTTGGTTATGATGAAGTATCGGAACATTTTGGTTATCAAGGCGATAATATAGGAGATAATATTTCATATAAACATAGATACTATTCTGATTTAAGTGCAGTCTATTGGGGATGGAAAAATCTTAACGTAGAGTATATGGGTTCATGTCATTACAGAAGATACTTTGTTAGTAAAAAACCGAAGTATAATGACGACAAATTCTTTAGATACATACTTAATAGGAAAGAGCTAGAAAAGCTATTGACAAAATGTCCAGTTATTGTTGCAAAGAAAAGACACTATTATATTGAGACAATTGAAGAACATTTTAAGCATACGCATGAATCTAGTGATTTCGATTTATTGAGGACCGTTATTGCAGAAATATCACCAGAGTACTTAAAAGCCTTTGAGAATGTAGCAAAGAGTACGTCTGCACATCTATTCAATACGTTTATTATGCGAAAAGACTATGTGAATAGTTTTTGCTCGTTCATGTTTCCAATCTTATTTGAGGTAGAGAAGCGAGTGGATTTTTCAGGCCGAACTGAATTTGAGTCAAGAACATGTGGATATTTGGCGGAATTTTTGCTTGACACATGGATTATCAAAAATAAGATTGATTATCAAGAAGTTGAACTTCGGGTATTAGACGGAGAGAATAAATTTAGAAAAGCGGTTGCAATGATTCGGTCAAAAATGCTGGGAGAAAAATATGATAAAAGTTTCTAATAACAAAAATGAAGAAATGCCGAAGATTGCTTTCGTTTTTGCAGATTTAGCCTATGGTGGCAGTAATTTGCAGACAGTAAAAATCATTCAACACTCTGGCGCGGTAAATAATTGCATTGTAATTACGTTGGTGGATGTGGAAAATGATACAGATATAGAGGATAAACTGATTGAAATGGGAATCAGGCCGATTCATCTACATTTTGAGAAGCGTAAACTGTTTTCTGAGCTTGCAAGGTTGAGACATACGGTCGTGAAGAATCAGTGCCAAATTGTCAATAGTAACGGTTTGCGCTCGGATATGGCATGTCATTATGCATTTCAAGGAACTGATATTTCTCATATTATTACGCTGCACAATTATCTGCGGGAGGATGCTTTTCTCAGAATGAATCGCTCAAAGGCTATGCTGGCTACAATAATGCAGACACATGTGTTGCGTAGGAGCAAACATGTGATTGCTTGTTCTAAGACACTCCAGAGACAGACAGAGGCAGATATAAAAGGGTTGAAAGTTACCGCGATTCAGAATGGTGTAGATCCCGAGGAGTATCCGATTATGGATAAAGAAGTACTGCGTAAGCAGTACTGTTATCCAGAGGATGCTCTGATTTTTATAAGTACAGGAAGTATGACCCTTAGAAAGAGAATTCCAGAGACAGTAGATGCTTTTATCCGCGCAGATTTGTCGAATGCCAAACTGCTGATGGTTGGAAATGGTCCATATCTCGAGGAATATAAAGAACGATATGCGCAAAAAAAAGCAGTAATATTCCTTGGAAGAAGAAGCGATATCAAGGAACTGCTGAACATCTCAGATGTCTTTGTGTCGTCAAGTGAAAGTGAGGGACTACCTCTGGCGGTTTTGGAGGCGGTTTCAACGCACAATTATCTGTGCATGTCAGATATCCCACAACATAAAGAAGTATTGGATGAACTTGAAGATGTTGGTGAATTGTATCATATGGGCAAAGTTGACGAGTTGTCAGAGCTATTAAAAAGAGCTAGTAATAAAGTGAAAGATTTCCCACAGACTTCTTTGAAAAATACATCATTGGATATACGTATTATGGGAGAAAAATACAGAGATTACTATTGTTCAGTAGGAAATATATCAAAGAAAATAAAGCATACATGAACTGATTAGGGTGTGTTTTATCATTAAACAAAGGAGCGATGTACAAAGGATTTTGTCGTGCTACTTTATTAAGTTCCAGTGCATGAGAATGGGTTAATAAAACATATCATCATAGTTGGTTTAAACATAAGACAACCACAGATTATTGGTATGGGTTTTATGCTTGATATTCAAAGTAAATATATAAAGAGGAAGACCAATATGAAAAAAATATTATTTGTGCTATCACAATTATCTACAGGCGGAGCAGAAAGGGTCATCTCTATTCTTGCTAATAATTTTGATATTCGTGGTTATGAGGTGCATTTAATAACCTATGTTGATGTGCCCAATGCATATACATTGAATAAAGAAATTTTGTGGACTAAATTCCCTTCCATTTCAGGCAACCGTATTAAGCAGCATCTGACACGAATGCGGCTAATTCGTAAGTATATTCGGGATAACAAAATTGATACATATATTACTTTTGAACACTATTACGGGTGGACTTGTGCATTTAAAAATCATGTAAGATACATCACATCCATGAGAAATGATCCGTTACATGATAAATTGTCTATAATGGAAAGATTTCTTCGAAAATTGAATTTTGTTTATGCAAGTGCGGTAGTCTTTCAAACTTCTGAGATTATGGATTATTTTTCTAATAGTGTACAGAAACATGGATATATTATAAAAAATCCGTTGCCAAATAATATTCCGGAATATAACAGCCATAAGGAAAAGAGAATAGTTGCTGTATCACGCTTAGAGCCTCAGAAGAATCTATTCATGTTGCTCAAAGCATTCCAAACAGTTAGTAAGATAAATCCTGATTATAAACTAGAAATCTATGGAGAAGGGTCTGAAAGAAAAGCTGTTGAGCAAACAATTCAAAGATTGGGACTGTCAAATAATGTAGTCTTAAAAGGTTTTCAAAAAAAAGTAAATGAGAAAATTGTAAATGCTTATATGTATGTATGTACATCAGATTATGAAGGCCTTTCTAATGCCTTGCTTGAGAGTATGGCAATGGGATTGGCAGTAGTATCAACAGATTCGGCAGGTGGCGGAGCTAGAGAAGTCATTAAAGATGGAGTGAATGGTGTATTAGTCCCTGTCGGGGATGATGAGTTCCTGTCTAAGAAGATGGTGTGGTTGATTGAAAATGAAGAAATAGCAATACGAATGGGAAGAGAAGCATTAAAAATTCGTGAGGAATTATCAGAGAACTCTGTATGTAATGAGTGGGAAAAAATAATGAATGGGGGGAAAAAATATGAAAAAGAAGATTAGAATGTATTTTATTCATAAAAACATACATTCGTTGGATGCAGCTCTAGAATATATGAATCTTGATCGAAATGAATATGAGTATGTCTGGACAGAAGAAAATCCGGATTATCTATTTGTGAGTGAACATATTTATCTCAAAAGAAAAATAAAGAGACAATTTGAAAAATTGGTGGGAAAGAATACAATTATAATTTATTATGCAGGCGAATGTATTGCACCAGATTTAAATCTTTTTGATTATGCTGTTGTATTCGACCGAAACCTAAGAGACGGAGATAGAATTACTAGATTGCCTGCAATGTATTTTCATAAAGCTTCCGTTTTTGAAAAAGAAAATTCAGTAAAAACTATTGATGAGGCTCAGAAACTATATGATGAAAAAAAAGAGTTTTGTAATTTCCTTTATTCTAACAGCAAAGCGCATCCGATGAGAGATCAGCTTTTTTATGCATTATCAAAGTATAAATGGGTTGATTCTCTAGGTGGGCATCTGCGGAATGTAACAGATATTGCGAGCAAACTTGGAACTTATGACTGGGCAGCAGGTGGAATTGGAATTAAAAGTCATTATCGCTTTTCTATTGCTTCAGAAAATGCAAAGTATGAGGGATATGTAACTGAAAAACTTTTGACCAGCTTACAAGCTCATACGGTGCCGATTTATTGGGGAGATCCCGGCGTAAAGGAAGAATTTAATGAAAAGGCCTTTATATACGTAAATGACTGTGCAAACCTAGAAGAAGTAATAAAAAAAGTGCAATATGTTGAAGAAAACCGCGATATATGGTGCAAAATGATAATGGAACCGTGGCAAACAGATGAACAGATAAAAAAACAGGAAAAACAAATGGATGAGTATCATGCATTTATTGAAAATATCTTTGATCAAAATATAGAGGATGCGAGTAGAAAGCCACAGGGGACATATCCAGAGGAATACCGTAAGTGGTATAAACAGGGCTTTTTTATGGGAATTAAAGAATTCATCTATCGTGTTGGACGAAAAATGCAGAAGCACAGTTGAAGTGTCAGGAGGATATTAGAGTGAATATATGTTTCAGAATATTTGATAAAGTCGGACGAATGGGGATGCTGGACTGGATGCCTGATAAACAGTATCTATCTATAATGTACAGGGGATTTATGGGTAAGAAACTAAATGTAATTAAACCAGCAACATTTAACGAAAAATTACAATGGCTAAAATTACATGATAGAAAACCAGAATACACAACGATGGTGGATAAGTATGCGGTAAAAAAATATGTAGAACAAATCTTGGGGGGGGGAAAATACATTATTCCTACACTTGGTGTTTGGAATGAATTTGATGATATTGATTTCTCTACACTACCAGATTGCTTTGTGTTGAAATGCACACATGATTCCGGCGGAATAGCAATATGTAAGGATAAAGAACAATTTGATTATAGTGATGCAAGAAACAGAATAATAAGAAGTCTTAAATGCAATTACTATTCGCATGGTAGAGAGTGGCCATATAAAGATGTTCCCCCCAAAGTTATCGCGGAAGAGTATCTTGGCGATAGTCTTAATGATTATAAATTTTTCTGCTTTAACGGTAAAGTCAAGTGTTTTAAAATCGATTTTGATAGATTTACAAATCATCATGCAAACTATTATGATTGCAATGGAGATATACTTCCGTTCGGAGAAGCAGAGTATATTCCGATACCTGAAAAAAAGATTGAGATGCCAAAAAAACTAGGATTAATGATAGAATTAGCTGAAAAACTAGCTAGTCAATTATTGTTTTTAAGAGTTGATTTTTATGAGGTGAATGGGAAAGTTTATTTTGGTGAACTCACATTTTATCCGGCATCAGGGATGGGAAGATTTGTTCCTGAAAGTTGGGATATAGAACTGGGGAAATGGCTTAAGCTACCGATTGAGTGAAAATAATGTAGTTGCTATAGAACTTTCTACATATAATTGTGTCGCTAAGGTTAAAAGAAGGGAAAGCGTCAAGATGATTATTTGTAGATTACTGGAGCAATTAGAAAAACATCTCGATCCGGAAAAATGTGCAAAAAAAATAGGTGTTAAAATAGGTGAAAATTGTCGGATTGGAATGCCAAACTGGGGAAGTGAACCTTATCTAATTTCTATTGGAAACCACGTGACAATATCATGTGATGTGATTTTTCTTACGCATGATGGAGCAACATGGTGCTTTAGAGAAAGAGAAGAATATAAAGGAGTCAATAAATATGGAAGAGTTTGTATTGGCGATAATTGCTTTATTGGATGCAGATCAACAATAATGCCTGGCGTTACAATGGGGAATAATAGCGTTTTGGGGGCACATTCATTATTAACAAAATCTATTCCGGCAGGCGAAGTTTGGGCAGGGGTTCCCGCTCATTATCTTATGACAATAGATGAATATGCTAGAAAATGTAAAAATGGAAAAGGATATGTAAAGTTTGAAAACGAAAATAAGAGAGAAACTTTGATACGATACTTTAATACAAATCTAAGATGAATTTTAATGTGAAAGGGTCTAGAAGTGTGAAACTACAAATTAATTTACGAAGTACATTAGCAAAATTGTTTCTACTAACATTTGCGATAAGCCGGATCATATTCTTTTTTAATGGCACATGGAGTGGATATTATGGATTTTATTCTATGAGTCCAGAGGTTGGACCATTAGATCAATATATACTTGCGTGTTCTTCTGTGTTGGGAGTTTGGTTTTCGATTTTGTGCTTTACAGATTCCTTAAAACATAAAAAGAATAGAGTAAGCACAATCCTATTTGCGTTTATGCTTACCTTTTTATTTGTTTTATGGACTATGGATTTTCTTGGAAAGAATTCTAGTACCCTTTTATTTGTTGGTAATTTTACACCGCTAACACTTCTGTTTTTTGGTTCGTTTTATGCAGGCTCTAATACAAAATTAATGGCTTCGATATCATATTTTGCAAAATATATTGCTATGATATTTTTGCTATTGTCATTAGTATATTCTGTTCAATTCTACGTTGAGTATGGTTCTGTTGGTGTTCGATATGGTTATAGTCATGCTCTGATTTATTTTGAATACGGATTTTATGCGTTAATGCTGTATGTCTGTGGGTATAAAGAGTTTAAGTTCAGCAAAAATAGAAAAATGTTATTCATGCTTGTGATCTTATCTGTTATTCTTGCTGTGATGTCTGTTAGTAGAGGGTGGATAATACAATCAATTGCGCTGCTTATTTATGCATATTTAGGTAAAGAGGCTGGTGAAAAGTCATACAAATCAAAAAATGCAACAAAAGCTGTGACTGTAATTGCGGTTATTGGATTGATTGTAGTTGCGATTATCCAATTTGCTCCTGAATTGGTTGAAACATTAGGGGGGAGACTTAATCAAGATACACGAAGTTTACAGTTGATAGAATTTATGACACAGATGGACATTAAAAAGTTTGTGTTAGGGCAAGGATATAACGCAACATATATAGAAAGTGCTCATGGAACATACGCATATATTGATAACCAAATGCTAATGATGATATTTAGATATGGTCTTATCCCGACAGTAATTTATCTAAGGTTTGTTATTTCATCTGCATTGTGTTTTTTCAAATATCGTGATGGCTACGGTTTTGCAGGGGTGATGTGGTTATTGGCATTAAATGGTCTGGCAATATATCTAGGATTTGGAATTGATATACCCAATTTTTGTATGATGCTGATCATAGGTCGAGGAGTTGCTCACTATCAAATGAAAGGGAGGAATGAAGGTTGAAAAAACGCGTATTCATTTATACACCGTGCAAATATCCTAGGGGGGGAGCAAATGCAAATTATGTTCAGTATTTAAGTTCGGCATTTGCTTTTGCTGGATATAAAACGTATGTGTTAGCTAAAATAAATGAAGAATATTCATCTAAACACATAAATGTAGAAAGTGAGTTATTGCCTTTAAAAACACATGGCAATAAAATTATAAATCATTATTTAGAAGAGACAGGATATTGGAATCAGATTAAAAGATATTTAATTCAGTTGGAAGCAGGAGAAAATGATTTATTTATTATACTTGGTTATAATATTTATAATACAAAAAGTTTGATTAAATTTAAGAAGAAGCATGGGTTAAAAATAGGAATAGGTATTTTGGAACTCTTTGAGGAGAAAGATTTTGAAGGAAGACATCCACGAAAAAGTTTTAAACAGACAAATAAGATAATGACAAGTTTATGTCCAGAGTTTGATATTTTGTTTCCGATAAGTACGTATATTGAAGAATATATGAAATCCGCAAAAGTTGAGCAGATGGTTCTGCCTATAATGGCCGATATAGATGAGTATAAGGAGGTGGACACGACAAAAACATTCGAAAAATGGAAGTTTATTATTCCGGCAAACGGAAAAATGAAAGATAATTTGTCCACAATGGTGCGGTGCTTTTCAAATTTATCCGAAAACGAATTAATGAAAGTTGAAGTCCATTTTTGTGGAGTTAAAAAAGAGAATATTGTGGACTGTCTCGAAAATGCTAATTATGAAAAAGTAAAAGATATATTTATCGTTCATGATTGGATGGAGTATGAAGAACTCGTACAACTTTATGCGAAAGTACATTTTTTACTTTTGGCTCGTACAACATCTCAAATGACGTTAGCTAATTTTCCAAGTAAAATACCAGAAGTGATGTCGTATGGGATTGTCCCTATTGCTAGCGAAGTAGGTGATTATACAAAATACTATTTAGAAGACAATACTAATAGTATTTTCATTAAAGGCGATTCTGAAGAGAACTGTTTAAGAGCTGTTAAAAGAGCTTTAGAAATGACAAAAAATGAATATATGGAATTATCGGAGAATGCAAAACAATGTGTAAAAAATAAGTTCGATTATCATGTGTGGGTAAAACCGATACAAAGGGCTATGAAAAAAATCGGACTTTAAAAAAATTCTTGTATGGTGAAAAAATGGAGAGTATAAAAACGAAAGTAATGTCCGGATTAATTTGGACATTTGGAGAAAGAATTACGGCACAAGTGGTATCGTTTGTTGTTTCGATAGTGCTTGCGAGAATATTAATGCCGGAGGAATACGGTATCATTTCAATGGTATTGGTATTTATAAATATTGCGAATGTATTTGTGTCAAATGGACTTGGAGAAGCGCTGGTTCAAAAAAAAGAGTCAGATGATACGGATTTTTCTACCATTTTTTATTGCAGCTTTATATTGAGTTGCATCTTATATGTGATGCTATTTTTGGCGGCACCTTCTCTAGCTAAATTTTATAAAAACGAGAGACTAATATGGGTACTTCGTGTGTTGGCAGTTAAGATTCCGATTTCTGCTATTAGCACTGTACAACATGCATATGTATCAAAGCATATGATTTTTAAAAAGTTCTTTTTTTCTACTTTAGGTGGTACATTGCTTTCCGGTGTAGTTGGGATTGCAATGGCAGTTTATGGCTTTGGTGTATGGGCATTAGTTGTTCAGTATTTGATGAATACAATAATTGATACGGTCGTGCTTTTTATTACTGTTCCGTGGAGACCAAAGATGATTTTTTCTATAGAGTCAGCAAGATCATTGATTAATTACGGATGGAAGTTAATGGCTGCAAGTCTAATCAACACAGTTTATAATGAATTAAGAAGTTTAGTTATTGGAAGAGTATATACTTCGACGGATTTGGCCTATTACAATAAAGGAAACCAAATACCAAACCTCATAATCACAAATGTGGATACAGCTATTGGAAATGTAATATTTCCAGCAATGGTTCAAGAAAATGATAATAAAGAACGACTAAAGCAGATTAGTCGAAGAGCTATGAAAACAACCTCATTTCTTATCTTTCCAATGCTTACAGGACTGATTTTTGTAGCTCGACCGCTGATCATTTTGTTGTTGTCAGAAAAGTGGGTTCCGGCAATTCCGTATTTACAGATGGCTTGTTTTTATTGGGCATGTCAACCGTTTCAGACAACAAATTGGCAAATAATTAAGGCTGTGGGTAGAAGCGATCTTTGCTTTAAACTAGAAATAGTAAAGAAAATAATTGGTGTTTTAATGATATTGGTATCGATGAAAATTAGTGTTCATGCGATTGCTGCTTCTGCCGCATTATTCGCTGCAATTTCTATGGTGATTAATATTTTACCCAACAAAAAGTTGATAGGTTATTCAATAATAGAAATGTTAAAAGATATAGCACCATCTGCTTTGATTTCAGTCTTAATGGGAGGAGTTGTATATTTGCTCTCATTGATTCCTTTTTCTGATGTAATTTTGATTTCTGTACAAATAATAGTTGGAGCAGTAGTCTATGTAGGGCTTTCATATGCTTTTAAAATAGATAGCTTATGGTATCTGATACACACTGTTAAACAAATGAAACAGAGAAAATAGTGAAGAGGTGTAGAGAATGCTTTGGTTGAGAATAAAAAGAAAAATTAGAATGTTCGCTAATATAATCATGAACCCTGTAAATAAATTTTGTTTGAGTATAAATGGTGTACAGTTCGAAAGTGATGTTAACGTAATTGGGAAAATATGGATATACAATGAAGGAACGATAAAACTTGGACATAATGTAAAAATTCGATCTGCAGAGTGGTCAAATCCAATTGGGGGGGGGAACAAAGACGCAATTTCAAGTTATGCGTAGTGGATACTTAGAAATAGGCGATTATACAGGCCTTTCTAATGTTGCAATAACTTGTGTCGAGTCGATTATGATTGGAAGTAATGTTTTAATTGGCGCAGGAAGTAAAATATATGATACGGATTTTCATCCATTAAATCCGACGTTTCGGTATGGAGAGGCGAGTGATATAGAGCAAACAAAGCATAAAGCAATTGTAGTAGAAGACGGAGTTTTTATTGGAGCAAATGTAACAATTTTAAAGGGTACATATATCGGGAAAAATTCAATAATTGGAGCTGGATCAGTAGTGACTGGAAAAATTCCTGCAAATGAAATATGGGGCGGAAATCCGGCTAAATATATAAAACAAGTACCAAAGGTCTGACGTAAACGCACCATAGCAAGTACCTTGACAATCTTAAGTCGCTTTTGCGGCCTGATATAAATTTTATTTTCGAATGCTTTCCGGAAGCGCTGGTGACCAGGGGAGCAGTTCTTCCAAAAAGCTTCGGTCTGTGCAGTTCTTCTTTCCAATGCAGAATCCGCGGATGGCACGTTCTGAAGCATTGTTATCCATCGGGACATCTCCATCTTCCAGAAACACTCGGAGATATTTTTCCTGGTTCAGAAGGTAAGTAAAGGCAGCTTCCAGCTTGCCTTTTACCACGATCTGTTCTTTTTTCTGTTTCAGGTACACAAATAAAGCATCTATCAGTGGACGGATGACCACCTGACGTTGCGTAAGTCGTTTTTTAGAAGAAAGATGAATATTCTTGCGTCAAAAAACCGTGATTCCGGTGCAGTGGAAACCTATATTCCGGATACGGAAACCGCCTTTGATTGGCTTAACTACCATTCATAAGAAATTGAGCCAATGTCAAGCCCAAAGCCGCTTTGCGGGGCGTTAGCCGGCTTTATATTGGTGAGATTTCTTGTATTCTGGATAATTGCCAATCGGTTTCCTAACCATCGGACAGCATGGACACCAAGACCGGAATATTCAAGAAAGATCTTTGAGTTTCCCTTCTTCCCGGTAGATCGCCTGGATTGTTTATTGTAAAATAAACATATGTAAAGAAAAATGTAAACACAACATTGAAAAATAGAGAGGAATTAAACACATGAAAAAAGCACTTATTACTGGTATCACCGGACAGGACGGCTCCTACCTCGCTGAGTTCCTGCTAGAAAAAGGTTATGAAGTCCACGGCATCGTGCGCCGTGCTTCTATCTCCAACACAGCCCGTATTGACCACCTGATGGGCAAAATCAAGCTGCATGACGGCGATCTGTCTGATTCTTCTGGTCTGTTTCGTATTGTTGGCGAGATTAAGCCGGATGAAATCTACAATCTGGCTGCACAGAGCCATGTGCAGGTTTCTTTTGATGCACCGGAATATTCCGGTGATGTGGACGCTCTGGGTGTTTTGCGTATTCTGGAGGCTGTCCGTGTTTGTGGTCTGACTGAAAGCTGCAAGGTGTATCAGGCATCTACTTCTGAACTGTATGGTAAGGTCGAGGAAGTTCCGCAGCGTGAAACAACGCCGTTCCACCCGTATTCTCCTTACGCAGTTGCCAAGCAGTACGGCTTCTGGATTGTGAAAGAATATCGTGACGCTTACAATATGTTCGCTGTCAACGGTATTCTGTTCAACCATGAGTCTGAGCGCCGTGGCGAGAACTTTGTTACCCGTAAGATTACTCTGGCTGCTGGTCGTATCGCAGAGGGCTTGCAGGATCATCTTGAACTGGGCAATATGGATTCCTTGCGTGACTGGGGCTATGCAAAGGACTATGTTGAGTGTATGTGGCTCATTATGCAGCAGGAGAAGCCGGAGGATTTCGTTATTGCAACCGGCGTTCAGCACACTGTCCGTGACTTCACTGAAAAGGCATTTGCCGCAAACGGTATCAACATCCGCTGGAAAGGCACTGGTCTGGAGGAAAAAGGCTACGATGCAGAAACCGGAAAGATGCTGGTTTGCGTAAATCCGCAGTGGTTTCGCCCGACCGATGTAGACAACCTGTGGGGTGACCCGACAAAGGCAAAGACTGTCCTCGGCTGGAATCCGCAGAAAACCAGCTATGAACAGCTTGTTGAAATCATGGCAAAGCATGACCGCAAACTGGCAAAGCGTGAAAAAGCAATGCGGGAGGCTGAATAATTACGATGGAGAAAAATGCAAAAATCTATGTTGCAGGTCATCTCGGAATGGTAGGTTCTGCGATCGTCCGCGAGCTGCAGCGTCAGGGCTATACCAATATTATCACTCGTACACACAGGGAACTTGACCTGACTCGTCAGGACGCTGTTGAAGCATTCTTTGCAGAGGAAAAGCCGGAGTATGTGTTCCTCGCGGCAGCAAAAGTTGGTGGCATCGTCGCCAATCAGGAAGCACTGGCAGACTTCATGTATGATAATATGACACTGGAGATGAACGCCATTCACTCTGCATGGAAGAATGGATGCAAGAAGCTGGAGTTCCTCGGTTCTTCCTGCATTTATCCACGTATGGCTCCTCAGCCGATGAAAGAGGACTGCCTGCTGACTTCCGAATTGGAAAAGACCAATGAAGCCTATGCGCTGGCAAAAATCTCCGGTCTGAAATACTGCGAGTTCCTGAACCGTCAGTACGGCACGGATTATATTTCTATCATGCCGACCAACCTCTACGGTCCGAATGACAACTACCACCCGATCCACAGTCATGTGGTTCCGGCACTGATTCGCCGCTTCCATGAAGCAAAGGTCAATGGTGTGGAGAGCGTCACCTGCTGGGGCGATGGTTCTCCGCTGCGTGAATTCCTGTATGTAGATGATCTGGCAAATCTGTGCGTATTCCTGATGAATAACTACTCCGGCAACGAGGCAGTCAACGCTGGTACCGGTAAGGAATTGACCATCAAGGAACTGACCGAACTGGTCGCAAAGGTTGTAGGCTATACGGGTGAGATCAAGTGGGATACCACGAAGCCAAACGGCACCCCGCGTAAACTGCTGGATGTTTCCAAGGCAGCGAATCTCGGCTGGACTTATAAGACCGAACTGGAAGACGGTCTGCGCCTGTCCTATGAAGACTTCATGAACAATCCGATGAGAGCAGAAAGATAAGAAAAACTTGAAGGTCGTGTGTCCCGAACAGGATCGCGGCCTTTTATGTTTAAGAGGTGACGTAGATATATGAATATCGTATTACTTTCCGGTGGCTCCGGTAAGCGCTTGTGGCCCCTTTCCAACGACATCCGTTCCAAGCAGTTTATCAAGATTTTTAAGCAGGAAGATGGCACTTACGAATCAATGGTGCAGCGTGTGTATCGCCAGATCAAGAAGGTGGATACCGATGCAACCGTGACCATTGCTACCAGCAAGACACAGGTTTCTGCTATCCACAACCAGTTGGGTGAGAAAGTGGGCATCTCTGTTGAGCCTTGCCGCCGTGACACTTTCCCGGCTATTGCGCTGGCGACAGCGTATTTAGTTGATGTGATGCACATTGACCCATCTGAATCCGTAGTTGTCTGCCCTGTCGATCCGTATGTGGAAGATTCCTATTTTGAAGCCTTGAAGGAATTGTCTGATCAGGCTGATAAGGGCGAAGCAAATCTTGTGCTGATGGGCATTGAACCGACTTATCCTAGTGAAAAATACGGCTACATCATTCCAGAAAGCACCGACCATGTGGCGACAGTGCAGACTTTCAAAGAGAAACCGACGGCAGATGTTGCCGAGCAGTATATTGCGCAGGGCGCACTTTGGAACGGCGGCGTGTTTGCCTACAAACTGGGCTATGTGATGAATAAGGCGCATGAGTTGATGGACTTCACCGATTATGCCGACCTGTTCGCTAAGTATGATACGCTGAAAAAAATCTCCTTCGATTATGCGGTTGTAGAACATGAACCGAAGATCCAGGTGGTTCGTTTCGCAGGCACTTGGAGAGACCTCGGCACATGGAATACACTGACCGAAGCGATGGAAGAAGATATTATCGGCAAGGGCATTTTGAACGATGCTTGCTCTGGTGTTTCCATTGTTAATGAAATGGATGTACCGGTGTTGGCGATGGGGTTGCATGATGTGGTAATTTCTGCTTCTCCGGAAGGCATTCTTGTGTCGGACAAGGAGCAGAGCAGTTACATCAAGCCTTTTGTCGATATGTTCGAGCAGCAGATCATGTTTGCGGAGAAGTCCTGGGGCAGCTTCAAGGTTGTAGATGTGGAGAGTACATCTATGACCATTAAAGTGACCCTGAACGCTGGACACAAGATGAATTACCACAGTCACAAGAACCGTGATGAGGTTTGGGTGGTTATTTCCGGCACGGGTAAGACCATCGTGGATGGCATGGAGCAGAATGTGAAGGCTGGCGATGTGATCACCATGTCCGCTGGCTGCCGTCATACGGTGATCGCTGAAAGTGAACTGAAGTTGATAGAAGTACAGCTTGGCGAGGACATCAATGTTCACGATAAACAGAAATATGAGTTGGAATATTAAAGAATGCAGGGAGGCAGGATATGAACAATAAGCCTCTTTTGTTGCGGCCGTCCGGCAAGGATTATCTCTGGGGCGGCAGACGACTGAATGATGAATTTGAAAAGGAGATAGACCTTTCTCCTCTGGCTGAAACCTGGGAGTGTTCTACCCATCCCGAGGGTCCCTGTTATGTGGTCGGCGGCGAATATGATGGGAAGGAACTTGCAGCGGTGCTGAGAGAACATCCCGAATATCTGGGGGAACGGCATAAGGGCGAAACAGAGCTGCCTATCCTCATCAAGTTTATAGATGCGAAGAAGGATTTGTCCGTTCAGGTGCATCCGACAGATGACTATGCTAAAGAGCATGAAAATGGTCAGCTTGGCAAGACGGAGATGTGGTATGTTCTGGATGCCAGCAAAGATGCCAAACTCATCTATGGTCTGGGTAAGAACTGTACCGAA